>FSTM01000096.1_pt1 | contig 19435 bp, 12 predicted proteins | sample 1636911 | NCBI WGS metagenome assembly FSTM01 (sample SAMEA3914816, study PRJEB12502) | metagenome | biome: forest; material: soil | place: USA | collected 2011-09-16 | depth 0.3 m
AAAGGTTTCTTTTGGGCCCATGTTGGCTGGATTTTCTATAGTCCTGCCGGTGAACGAAGCTTTGAGAACGTTCGTGACCTAAAGGATGACCGCATGGTGCTGTGGCAGCATCGTAACTACCTGGCGATCGCGATTGTCGGCGGGTTTGTCGTTCCGTTTCTACTCGGTTTGCTCTTTGATCGTCCGCTCGGCGGTTTGATCTGGGGTGGCTTGATTCGGACCGTGATCGTCCACCACGCGACCTTCTTGATTAACTCGGCCGCACATACGTTCGGCAGTCGCCCCCATTCAGAGGCGACTTCGGCACGCGACAGCTGGTGGCTGCCGTTTCTTTCGTTTGGCGAGGGCTATCACAACTACCATCACTCGCACCCGAGCGACTATCGTAACGGTGCGGCCTGGTACCACTTCGATCCGACGAAATGGGTGATCGGCTCGCTCTCGATTCCCGGTTTGACCTGGAATCTGAGACGTTCCCGCTAAGTGATCTCAGCCGGCGGCGATCCCTAATAATTCCTGCCTCACTCAACTATTTCAGGTGTTAGGTTGCCCACCTTGGGCTGCCTATCCTATCTATTTGATTATAAACGACTTTAATGCACGGCCTTAGCCCCAATTAGATGACTAAATGGATATTCTATTTAGTGTTTGTAGAACCGGTGAATCATGGTAATAGGTGACAAATTTAGTTTTCCGAGGAACCGACGTGAACACCACCGAGCCAGTTCGTCTTTTTGGAATTGTGGAAGAAATCTGGAAAGAGACCCTCTCTCTCCCAAAGATCGATCGCGACAAAACGTTCGTTGATCTCGGCGGGACGTCTTTAAATGCAAACCAGATGGTCGCTAAGCTCTCCAAGCGCCTCGGTGTTGCGGTTCCCGTGACCAAAGTCTTCGAATTTCCGACTCTTCGTCAGTTCGTTCGCTTCATGGAAGGTGGAAAATCTTCCGCTGCTGAAGAAATCATTGAATCCGCGCCTGAAGCCTCAGTATCCAATGAGCCAGAAGAGATTTCGCAGGCCGCCGCTGAAGCATCGGACGGCGACGTCGCGATTGTCGGCATGTCTTGCCGTTTCGCCGACGCCAACACGATCGACCAGTTTTGGACCAACTTGGTTCAGGGCAAAGAGTCGATTCGTTTCCTTTCCAAAGAAGAGCTCAGTGCTGACGTTCCAGAAGAGCTTCGTTCGGACCCTCGCTATGTCCGCGCTCGCGGAATGCTCGATAAGCCTTATGGCTTTGATGCTTCGTTCTTCGACATCGGCCCAATGGAAGCCAAGCTCATCGATCCTCAGCAGCGTGTGATGCTTGAGACCGCGTGGGAAGCGCTCGAAAACGCAGGCTACGGCCCTGGAAGTTTCTCGGGCCGCACCGCTGTTTATACCGGTATCGAAGACAACTCTTACTACAAGACCGAGATCGCCCCTTTCCCGGAAGCCGAGAAAAGAGCGGGCCGTTTCTCGATCATGACCGGAAACGAAAAAGACTTCGTGGCGATGCGAATCGCGCACAAGCTGAATCTCAACGGTCCAGCTGTCAGCGTTCACACTGCCTGTTCAACCTCGCTTGTCGCGGTCATCATGGCATGTAAGAGCCTGCGCTCGGGCGAAGTCGACATGGCCGTGGCCGGTGGTGCTTCGGTGCACTTCCCGACTCACGACGGTTACTACTTCCAAGAAGGCGGCGTTTTCAGCTCAGACGGCCATTGCCGTCCATTCGACAAAGGCGCTGAAGGCACGATTTTCACCGACGGCGCTGGCGTCGTCATCTTGAAACGTTTGAAAGACGCGATCCGTAGCCGCGACACGATTTACGCTGTAATCAAAGGCGGCGCGATCAACAACGACGGCCAAGACAAAGTTTCGTTCTCGGCTCCAAGCATCGGTGGGCAGGCAAGCTGCATCATCGCTGCTCAGGAAGATGCCGGCATCGACCCACGCACGATTCAATACGTTGAAGCTCACGGTACGGCGACCCCGGTCGGCGACCCGATCGAAGTTGAAGCGTTGAGACAGGCGTTCGGTCGTAAGACGAAAGACCGCCAGTTCTGCGGCCTTGGCTCAGTGAAAAGTAACTTGGGTCACACGACGGCTGCTGCAGGCGTCGCAAGCTTGATCAAAACGGCACTTGCTCTGAAACATAAGCAGATCCCAGCGACTCTCCACTTTAAAAGTCCAAACCCGGATCTCGATATCGAGAACTCGCCGTTCTACATCGTGAACCGCCTGACTGCCTGGAAAAAAGAGAAGGGCCCTCGCCGTGCCGCGATCAGCTCATTCGGAATCGGCGGAACGAACTCGCACGTCATTCTCGAAGAAGCGCCAGAGCTTCCAGCAATTGAAGTTTCTCAGGAAGCGGTAGAACGTCCGTTCGACCTCCTTCCAGTCTCGGGTAAAACCAAGGTTCAGCGCGACCAGATGCTTTCGGATCTGGCTCGCGTTCAGAGCGATACCCGCGACATCGCGTTCACTCTTCAGAAAGGCCGCTCACGCTTCAAGTTCCGCGGCGCCCGCATTCGTCTGAACGGCGTTCAGGCCGATGACCTGATTGCACAGAAAGACGGCACGATCGAAGACCCACGCCTGATCTTCATGTTCCCAGGCCAGGGCTCGCAGTACATCGAGATGGGCAAGAGCCTCTACTCTCGTTTCCCTGAGTTCCGCACGACGTTCGATCGTTGCGCGGAAGTGCTCTCGGCCGAACTCGGAGTGGACTTCAAATCCTTCATCTTCGACGCCGCTAACAAAGAAACATTGGAAAACACCCGCTACACGCAGCCTGCACTTTTCGCGATCGAAGTTTCGATCGGAAAAATGCTTCTGGGCTGGGGCGTACGCCCAGACGGAATGGTCGGACACAGCATCGGCGAATTCGCAGCCGCTCACTTGTCCGGCGTCTTCTCGCTCGAAGATGGCTTGAAACTGATCGCAGCTCGTGGTCGCTTGATGTCGTCTCTTCCAACCGGAAAAATGCTCTCAGCCCGTGGCTCGCTCGACAAAGTTCGTGAAGTCGCAGCCGCTGTTGGTGTTGATATCGCTTCGATCAATAGCCCGATTCACTCGGTTCTCGCAGGCGAGAACGACAAGATCGCGCTCGCACAGGCGGAACTCGAGAAGGCCGGGCTTCCATGCAAGCTTCTCTACACTTCGCATGCTTTCCATTCGAACATGATGGCCCCGGTGGTCGATCCGTTCTTTGAGATCGCAAGCCAGGTGAAGTTCAGCACTCCGAAGTTCCGCATCGTTTCGACCGTTACCGGTCAACCGATGAAAGACTCTGAAGCGACTGATCCACGTTACTGGGCTCAGCACCTTCGCCAGACGGTTTGCTTCAGTCAGGCGATCGAGAAAACCATTGAAGAGGGTGGCAACATCTTCCTCGAGATCGGTCCTCGCACGACGCTGACCAGCCTTACTCTTCAGCATCTGAAAGATAAGACCGGTACCGCGATTTCAACCTTGGCCGATCAATCGGATGAGGTTTCAGAAATCGGTTCAATCGGAACCGCTCTCGCTAAGCTCTGGCTCTCGGGCATTGAGCTTCAGTGGGACCGCATCTGGTCCGGTGGTAGCCGTATTCCTCTTCCAGCCCTCCCGTTGGATCAGAAGAACTACCGTTTCTCGGAAGGGAGACAGCCTGAGGTACGCCACCCTCAGTACCAGGCTCCAGCCAATGAAATGGAAACGACCCACGAAGAAGTCATGGAAGAAATCGTTGAAGAAGCCACGGGTCCTTCGATGAGCTCGGAACAGCTTCTGGTCGCTGACCTCGGAAAACTCTTCAGTGAGTACTCTGGCCTTCAGATTGAAGCGAACGAAACCAGCTTCGTCGAAAATGGCTTCGACTCCCTCGTGCTGATGCAGATCGGTGTCGAGCTTGGGAAGAAGTACGGAATCTCCGTCTCCCTCCGCGACATGATGGGTTCGATCAACACCCTGACGCTTCTGGGTGGTCACATCGCTAAACTGGCTAAGCCTGAGAAATTACCTCAGGCAACCCAGGCGACCCGGCGGACGGTAAAAGTCGCTCGTTCGGCTGCCGCTCGCGCGGCCACACAGGCTCCGCAACAGCAGGCGGCTTGGGCGATTCCCCAGATTCCGGCTTCAGGACAACCGGTCTCGATGGACTTCGTTCAGACGATTCATCAGCAGCTCTCGCAGATGAAGCAAGTCATTGAGATGCAGCTGCGGTACATTGAAGGGGTCGCTCAATCCGGAATGGTTGCTCAGACGGGACAGGCCCCTGCGCCTGCACCGATGGCGCAGTCACTTGATGCCGCGGTAGTTCCTCAGGGCTTGGTCAGGGCAAAGCATTTCAACCCTCCGGTCTCAGGAGCTTTCCGCGCTCCTGCTTCGAATGGCCAAGAGGGCAGTGAAGCTTGGTATCGGTTCGATGCCGAGAAGAAGCGCTACGAAACTCTCCAGTGAAGGTAAGTCCGAGGTAATCTTCGATGCTCGTCAACGAATCCCAAGGTAAAGTCCGTAAGTGGGTTCCCGTCAGTGATGGCGGGGATATCATTTTCGGAAGAGAGACCTCGGTAGCCAGCTCGGCCGCTCAGCGTGAGATCTTCGGCCCATCTTGGCTCGATACCGATGCATCGCGTGCCTACAATCACTCGATCTCGATTCATTTCGAGGGGACGCTTGATCTCGACGCAATCTACTCAACCCTTCTGAATCTGTTGAATCGCCACGAAGCCCTTCGCGGCCATTTTACTGAAGATGGTGCCCATTTCGTAGTTCGTGAACGGATCGCTTTCAGCCTTCCGGTCATCGATCTCTCGACCCGCAGCGCGACTGAGCAGCAAACGGAATATGACGCTCAGATTCAACTCGAACTCGATCACGTCTTTGACCTGGTGAATGGACCGCTTTTCCGAAGTACGCTCTTTCGTTTTTCAGATCAGAAATGGACCTTGGTTTTCAACTGCCATCACGCCGTCGTTGACGGCTGGTCCCTGAAGACGATTCTCGACGATCTTCCAAAGCTCTATTCGGCGTTGGTTTCGGGGCGTGACCGGGCCAATCTGGCTGCGTCGTCTTCGTTTGTCGAATACCTCGAAACGACGGTCGCCCTGGAAAAGGACAAGTCACCGGAAGTCCGCCAGTTCTGGAAAAAGACCTTCGAAGACGGCGTTCCATCGCTCGATCTTCCACTCGACTTTGCGCGCCCTCGCTATCGTACTTACCGTTCTCGTCGCGAAGACTATAAAATCGATCGTCAGGTTTATGATCGCCTGAAAGAAGTCGGCGCTAAAAACGGGACGAGCACGTTTGTTACGCTTCTTTCTGCTTTCTCGCTCTATTTGAGCCGCATTTCAGGACAAGACGATATCGTGGTCGGCGTTCCAGCCGCAGGTCAGATTAAGAGCGGGAAAGCGAAGCTCCTCGGTCATGATGCGCGGCTGATGCCACTTCGTTGCCAGATCCAGGCAGGCGATACGTTCAAGACGTATTCGGCGCGAGTGATGGACCGGTTTTTCCCGGCCTATGAGAATCAGTGGATCAGCATGCCTGAGCTGCTTCAAGAGCTTCAAGTCAGGCCCGATCCGGCTCGGGTCGCCCTGACTTCGGTCATGTTCAATTTCGATCCAGGAATGAAAGCCGAAGACTTCAAGTTTGAAGGGCTCAAGGCTCACCACTTTTTCAATCATCGGAACTTTGAAACGGTCGAAATTTCGATCAACGCGGTTGTGGAAGACTCGGACATGGTTCTCGAGTGCGCCTACAACGCCGATCTCTTTGACGTGACCGAAATGCATCAGCGCCTGATGCAGGTCGAACGTCTGATGAAGTCGATTGCTGAAAATCCAGAGATGCCGGTCAAGCAGCTCATGCTTTTGCCTGAGCATCAGATCCAGGAGATGGACCAGGCCCTGAATTCGACGGCGATGGAGTACGAACCTTCGCTCTGTGTCGATCAGATGATCGAAAGACACGTCCGCCAGAGCCCTCAGAGTGTCGCAGTCGAGTTTGCTGAAGCTCAGCTGAGCTATGAGCAGCTCTGGGCCGAGTCTGGAAAAGTCGCCGAAACGCTAAGACGTCTGAATCTCGGAAAGAATCCGATGGTCGGCGTTCTGGTCGAACGTTCCGAGCGCATGGTTCCGCTACTTCTCGGAATTTGGCGTGCAGGTGGGGCATTCGTTCCGCTCGATCCGAACTATCCGAAGGATCGCCTTGAATACATTGTCGAGCAGTCTGGAATTCGTGTTGTGTTGGCGCAGGCTTCGCTCACGGGTCTTCTGGATACCAAAGATGTCACCTACATGGACGTCGCGGAAATCTGGAAACAGGATCTGAAGTTCGACGCTCAGATCACGGGTAAGAGCTCGAACGATCTTGCGTATGTCATCTATACTTCCGGATCGACCGGAAAGCCGAAGGGCGTGAAAGTTCCTCAGCGTGCGCTGAATAACTTCCTGCGTACGATGGCTAAGTGTCCGGGAATCACAGCGCAGGACCGCGTTCTTGCGGTTACGACGCTTTCTTTCGATATTGCGGAACTCGAACTCTGGTTGCCTTTGGTCAGCGGCGCTCGCACGGTCGTCGTCGATCGCGCAACCGCCATCGACGGTTTGGCTCTGATCGATACCATTCAGAAGAAGAAAATCACGATGCTTCAAGCGACGCCCGCAACGTGGCGTCTTCTGATCTTCTCGGGTTGGGATGGCGATTCCAAAATCGTCGGTCTCTGCGGCGGCGAAGCGCTTCCTCGCGAGTTGGCCGATGATATCTTGAAACGCGTCGGCGTTCTCTGGAACGTCTACGGTCCAACTGAAACGACGGTCTGGTCGACGCTCGACAAAGTGGGAAGTGGTCCAATCACCATCGGTCGCCCCATCGGGAATACGCAGACCTATGTTCTGGACGACTGTGGAAACTGGGTTCCACGCGGAGTCGTCGGTGAGCTTTGGATCGGGGGCGACGGCGTTACGGACGGTTACTTCGGTCGCGACGATTTGACTCAAGAGCGGTTTGTTCCGAATCGATTTACCGGCAAGGGTTCGATTTACAAGACGGGTGATCTGGTGCGTCTTCGTAAGGACGGAAGAATCGAGTACGTCGGCCGAAATGACTTTCAGGTTAAGGTTCGTGGCTATCGTATTGAGCTGGGTGAAGTTCAAGTCGCGCTTTCGCGTCAGCCTTCAATTCAGCAATGTGTCGTTGTAGCGGCTGAGAAGTCCCCAGGCGACGCGCACCTGGTCGCCTATTACTGTCTGAAGAACGGTAAAAAGGCGAAAGTCGCCGAGCTCAAAGAGTTCATGAAGGGTAGCATTCCGGATTACATGCTCCCGAGCTATTTCGTCGAGCTGGGGCAGATGCCGCTCACGCCGAACGGCAAGATCAACATGAAGGCCCTGCCTTCGGCGTTCACGCAGGAAGTGGGCGAGGCCGACGACTTCGTAGCGCCGCAGACGGAAACTGAAATCTACCTGGCTAAGGTCTGGGGAGATCTTCTCGGTTTGAGTCGAGTGGGCAAAACGGATCGGTTCCTCGAGCTCGGCGGTAACTCGATTCTTGTGGTCCGTGCGATTACCCGCATCGAAAAGGACCGAGGCGTCAGGCTTCCTCCGAAGTCGATGGTCTTCAAAAGTCTCGAGCTTCTTGCTGCTGAAATCGCAGGCGAGCCGGTGTCTTTGCCTGAGAAGGCGGTCGTGGCTCCGAAGACGGGAGTAGAGACCCCGGTATTCTTCGGCGGCGCGAACCACAAAAAGTTTGGATATTACTACGCGGCTCAGGCTTCCGCCGCTCAAGGGGTCGTGATCTGTCCGCCACTGGGTCAAGAGTACATGCGAACCCATTGGTTGATTCGCAATCTCTCGGCGTCCTTGAATAAGAAGGGCGCGCCGGTTCTGCGGTTTGATTTCGCAGGCCAGGGCGATTCCTTTGGAAAGCCTGAAGAGCTGACCCTCGACATGCTCTGCGGCAGTGTCGTCGATGCGGTTCAAGAGTTGAAGTCTCGCTCGGGTGTGAAGACCGTCAGGCTCATCGCGTTTCGCGCATCGGCATTGGTCGCGCAACGCGCAGCGGACCGCTTGGGTTCGGATGTGACTTTGATTCTGGTCGATCCGCCGCGCTCGGGGCGGGATTATCTCGAAGAGCTTCGACGCATCCAAAAAGAACGATGGAATGCCTATCCTTATCACAAGACCTGGGTCGCCAACGCCCGGTTTGAAGAAGTCTTGGGGTCGCTCTACTCGAAGAGCTTTGTCGGTGAACTGGAAGCGATCGAGTTGAAAACGGGAACTCCGGTTCTCAAGTCGCGCGGCGCCGGATGGGCCAATTACAAGAGACTCGAAGAGATCTGGATCTCACCGGATCTGATTCGTGAGCTTCAGAACTCTGTTTTCGGAGAATCCGTATGAACGAAGAAGTCGTCAAGTTCGGCAAGTCCGAACAGCTTGTCGGTGTTCTTTCGTCGGGTCAGGAAGAGCCCGATGCTCCGGTGGCGATCTTCTTCAATGCGGGTTTCCTGCATCGGATCGGACCGTTTCGCCTCTGGGTGGATGTCGCTCGCGAATTGGCTTGCAAGAATATCGCCTCACTTCGCTTCGATCTCCACGGGCTCGGAGATTCGCCTGCGCTGAGTTTCGGCGGAGATGCTGTTAAGTCCGCGATCAGCGATCTTTCCGAGGCGATGGACCTGGTTGAAAGTCGTCTAGGTAAGAGAAGCTTCGTTGTTTTCGGTTTATGCTCGGGCGCTGACTACGCTCATCCGGCCGCCAAGGCGGATCCACGGATTCGCGGACTCGTGATGATCGACGGTTACGGCTATAAAACGAAGAGCTTCTTCATACACCGTCAGCTGAGGCGCATGTTTAGTTTCCGACGTTGGATGAATATGGCGAAGCGCGCAGTCCGTCGTCATGAAGAAGTCAGTCTCGAGGTTTTCAAGGGTGAAGACGCGCGCCAGTTTCCCGCTTCGGACCAGATCCAATCCGAAATTCTTTCGTTTCTGGATGAAGGACGTCGCCTCTTCTACATTTACACTGCTGGCGTGCCTGATTATTTCAATTATCAGAATCAGTTTTGGGAGATGTTTCCCAAGCTGAAATCACGGTCTGGAATTTCGTACAGCTACTACCCAAAAACGGATCACACGTTTGCACTCGTGAGAGAACGAGCCGAGCTTACTGGGCGCCTGGTTCGGTTCATGACGGGCGCGACGATTTAAGCGATCATGACTCCCGCGTGGACGTAAGTCGCGTCCATGCTGAAACGTGCGGGACCTTCTTTTCCAGTCGTGAATTCACCAGAAAGCTCGGTCAGAAGCTTCCAGCGAGCTGTGCCCTTTGAAAAGTCCAAGGCGGTCAGTTCGGCGTTCTCCATATCGAAGTAGGTACCCGTCAAAGGGTTCAGAGCCTTGAAGAGGCTTTCCTTTACAGCAAAGACGACTGAAACAAACTGCGAGAACGGAACCGCTGAAACCAGTGACCGCTCAAAGAGCATGCGTTCACCTTCGACCAGAACTTTTGCGCTGACCTCTTCGCAGACCTGCTCCGTAAAGAGTCTTTCCGAATCGATCCCAATGGCCCGTAGTGAGTTTGCCCGAGCAACAGCGGCAGCTGAGTAGCCTTCGGTATGAGTGATGGACCCTACCCAGCCTGATGGCCAGATGGGCGATCGATTTTCACCCGTACCGACTTCGGATGAACCGGACAAGCCAGCGAGGACAAGAGCCCTGCACGCACAAAATCGACCGGCTATAAAATCGGCGCGTCTCTTGAGCACGGCTCGGTCCAGGGTCGTCGGAACGGCAATATCGTTCTGAAGTGCGAACTCTAGAAGCGTTTTCTCATTGAGCGCAGACAGGTCGAGCTTGGCCGAAACCAAGGTGACCGTATCGGGAAGAATCAGGCTCGAGGATGATTGGGCTAGCCACGTCATTACACAATGAGTGATAACTGGAGTCTGTGACCACTTCAAGATCTCACTGGCCTCTTTCGGTTCTCGGAAGCGCCGTCTCCCTGGTAAATCTCTTTCTTCCACTCGTTCTCGTGCGAATCCTTTCCCCGGAAGATGTGGGCCAGTACAAGATCTTCTTTCTCTACCTGGTTCTGGTTCCGTGGATCTGCCTCACCGGAGGGGTGACCAACGGCTTAGGCCATTGGGCGGGGCACGCTGAGTTTCGTCAAAAAGCATTTCGCCTTTCGTGGACCCTGCTGGTCGCCGTCGCGATTTTCGCTCTAGTGGTGGGTTCGGCATTACACGGAGTCATCGGTGGAGCCTTGAAATGGGGCGAGACTGAAGCCTGGCTCTTCGTCGCGGGTGCGTTTGTCACCATTCTGGCTGGCTTCTTCGACGAGGCGTCAGTCGTTTCAGGGCAGATCTGGCGCTCGGCGCTTTTCACCTCAGGATTCGAGCTGCTTCGGACTGTCAGCATTCTCATCTCCGCCTTGGTCTTCCGTTCGATTCAAGCGGTGTTTGTCGCCCACCTGGCCGGAATGAGCGCCAAACTCGCTGTCGGCGTAATCCTGGGTTATCGCGACGGATTTCAGCGGCTCTACTGGGACCGCGAAGTCGCAATGCGTGTACTTCGATATGCGGTACCCGTTTCCCTTTCCGCCGCTTTGACTGTTTTTTCGAGCTATTCGGATCAATTCATTCTTGCGCAGAGACTTTCGTCTGCGGACTTTGCGGTCTACTCGCTCGGTTGCCTTCTGGTTCCGCCGCTGCTCATCTTTGAACAATCGGTGAATCGCGTTTTGATTCCGAAGATGTCGACCGAGTTTTCGAACGGAAACTCTCACGCTGCATGCTCGTTTTTTCGCGATGCCGTCAGCGAGCTTTCTTGGCTCTTGATTCCATCGGCTCTGGGGATGGTGCTTTTCGCCGATCCGATCGTTGAACTCTTGTTCACGAGTCGTTACGCGGCTGCCGCGCCATTCCTGCGGATTTTCGCATTAAATCACTTAGTCAATCTTCTGCCCTACGACTCGGTTCCGCGTGCTCGGGGCGAAGGGCGTTGGATTCTCGGTCAACTCTCGTTCTTCACGGTTCTCTCGTTGGTGGGAATCATCGCGACGATCAGCCCTTTCGGTGCCATGGGTGTTCTCATCTCTCAGACCGTCGTTGCTTTCCTGATGCGTTGGAACGGGATCGTTCATCTCAATCGCTCATTGGGCTGGACTTGGAAGGCGATGCTGCCGTGGTTTGACTGGAGCGTCTACATCGGGATCTCGGCGATTTGCGTCGCGGTGTCCTGGTCGCTCAAGAGTTGGCTGGGCGGCGGATTACTCTGGTTCTTTGTAGGCGGCGGGATCTTCTTTATTTTGTACAGCGCAGGGACGCTGACTGTCTTCCTTCGTCGTCAAACGGGCGGGGAGTCCATGCCCCGACTTGTGGTTCAGATTCAGCAGCGGATGAAGAACTCTCAGGCTTGATGGAAGAGCGCGCTCAGTCCCTTTTTGAACTCCGATTTGAAGTCTACCCGGAGTGCCATCAGTTCCTTTTTTTCCAGAACCTCTTGAACTACTGAAGAGGGATAGGCGAGTTGCCAAAGTCCGGAAATATAGGCGTGAAGACGAAGCATGAGGCGCAGACCTTCGTCTTTTCCCGGTTTGAGCGAAAGCGAGCTTTCGATCAATACACCTGCCTGGCGTAGTTCCAGGAGCAGCCACCGTTTAAACTCAAGGGCTCGGCTCACACTGATGTTTTGTTCGATGATGGATTGGAGCCGAGCCGAAAGATGGAAAAGTGTTTCCTGGGATTCAGCTGATTCGAGAATGAGCTGGGTCAGTGCCTCGGCGCCCCGTGGGACGCCTTTGGTAATCGTCAGCGACCTGAGCTGGTTCAACCACGCGGCGAATTCCTGCTCATAGAGTGCGAGGAGCACCTCTTCCTTCGTCTTGAAGTAGAGGTACATCGTGCCCTTGGCGAGTCCCGAAGACTTGGCCAAGCGATCCATCGTCAACGACTGTTCGTCTTGTTCAAAAAGTTTCTGCGCGATTTCGAGCAAACGCTCTCGTCTTTTTTCTTTTGCTTCCGGAGTTCGAGCGCGCTTCAAGAAATCAGTTCCTTCACCTTTCGCATCGTTCGCGATTGAGACGCGTAAGGCGGAAAAAAGAATTTAAGTAGATTCCAGGGACTCGCCTTCAAAACAGCGCGTTCGTGCGAAAAGGTTCTGAATCCGAAATGGCCGTGATAGCTCCCTTGCCCGCTGTTGCCGACACCGCCGAAAGGCAGCTCGTGATTCGCCAAGTGAACGAAGACGGTGTTCACGCAGGTCCCACCGGCGCTGGTGTTCATCAGCACGTATTCAACGAGCGGGTTTTTTCGGGTGAAAAGATAGAGCGCGAGCGGCTTCGGGCGGGATCTGATTTTCTGGATGGCTTCATCGATCTGAGTGAAGGTCAGGATCGGTAGAACCGGCCCGAAAATTTCCTCGCTCATCAGGGGCGAGTCAAAGCCGAGGTCGGTCACAACGGTGGGCGCAATGTAGCGTTCCTGTTCTTGGGTGTTTCCGCCAATGGCAACTTTGGCGCCTCGGCGTACGCTCTCGTCGAGAAGTCCGCGAACCCGCTTGAAGGCGATCGGATCGACCAATCGCGCGAAGTCGGGGCTTTGCGCCCTGGCTACGTCGGTGTCGCCGTAGAACTGCGCAATCTTCTTTTTCAACGCGTCGACAAAACGGTCATGAACCGAGCTTTGAACCAGAATATAGTCTGCTGCCACGCAGGTCTGCCCCGCATTCACGAACTTACCCCACGCAATGTGTTCGGCCGCCATTTCGATATCGGCGCTCTCTTCAATGATGACCGGGGATTTTCCGCCGAGTTCCAGAGTCACGGTCGCGAGATGCTTGGCCGCCGCTTCCATGACGATCTTTCCGACACGAGGGCTGCCAGTGAAAAAGAAGTGATCGAAGGGAAGTTTGAGAAGCTGTTCGGCACTTTCGATTCCGCCGTAAACCAGGTGAACGTCTTTCGGGTCGAAGCTTTCCTGGATCAACTTTTCCATCGCTCGTGCCGTGTGGGGCACTTTTTCTGCGTAAGGACGGACGATCACCCGGTTGCCGGCTGCGATGGCCGCGACGATCGGAGTGAGGGTCAGATTGATGGGATAGTTCCAGGGAGCAAGAATCGCAACCACACCCTTGGCCTCATAGCGAAGCTCGCTCGAGGTGCCGAACAAAGTCATGGGACCACCAACGCGAACGGGTTTGGCCCAAGACTCAAACTTGCTCAGTGCCGCGTTGATTTCAGCCAGAAGCGGATCGATTTCGGTGAGGTCCACCTCGTCCGGGTGTTTTCGAAAGTCTTGGTGAATGGCTTGTTGCAGAAGTGTCCGATTTTTTTGAACTCCGAGCTTCAAAGCTTGAAGGAGGAGCTTCCGGCGGGCCAGTGGAATCGGGCCCGTGGTGATGTAGGCATCGTGTTGCGCTTGAAACAGTGCTTCGATCGAAGAGTTCATATAAATGACTATAGGTCATTTATTAACTGACGTCAAGTCAGTAACGCGGCGGGCCGAAGTCGGTTGCGCCCGGGAAGCATCGCCTCTAAGCTGCCGGCATGCGAAAGATCATCCTGGGAGTCGCGGTCTTAATCGGCTCAGTAACGCCGACCTGCTTCGCCGGAGAGCTGGGCGTGAACGCAGGCTACATTCACCTTCCTGCGTCGTCCTACCATTATCTGGGATATGAGGCGCGGCTGGGCTTCGGTCCGCTCGATCGCCAGTTTGTGATCGATTTCGGGATGACGCATCCGAACTCTGCGGCCGGATACTCTCAGCACGTCACCTTCGGATCACTCGAAGGTCAGTGGACTCTGGGGAATGACTCGGTCAAGCCGTACATCGGTCTGGGTGCCGGTTTCTTTAACGACAGCGTCTCATCTTCTTCGGCCTCGAGTTCGGGCTTTGTTCCGGCCTTTCTACTTCGAGGTGGTTTGAAAATGGGCGGCTCTCACGCCGGAGTGACGTTGGGTTTCAGCAGCTATCTGGGAATCTACAGCGTTTCGCAGATCTTTCACTGGACGATGTGGCCGATGAACAACGTAATGGCGGGTGTGTATGTCGCGCTATAAGCACTGGGCTTTCATCTTGTCGGTGATGGCGTTGAGTGGAAGCGCGCAGGCATTTGACGAACGAAACGAGATCTCCGCGGCCTACCGAAGTTTCTACGCCGACGTCGGCGGACGCAGTGCCCTGATGGCCCGCTATCGCAACGAGCGCTACGAGTTTCAGCTCGCGAGCCTCACGAGCGATTTCGCTCTCGAAGTCGCCTACGCACCTCGTTTTGATTTGAAGACCTTCTTCAAACCTAGACTCATTTTGGGCGCGGCCTATGCTTTCGGAACGGCCGGCCCCGTTGCCGGGGTTGGACTCAGCTTTCCGATAGTTCACGTGGGCGGCGGAAGCTTGGGGTTAGGTCTCGATTCTTATATTTATGGGTCGATTCACGCATTCAAGAGGATCGGCGTGAACCCGGTCATTCCTTTGAGTCTGACGTACTTGTTTTGAGCGCGGAGAGAAAATGAGAATGAAACCTCGTTATATTCTGAGCCTGATCACTTCTTTTATCGCGACCTCGTCTGCTGTCGCCATCGCTTCACCCGTTCCGGATGATTGGGGCTATGGTCCCGCTCGGTGGAACATCAGCGCTGCTTCGCCGAATTTGAACTACTACATCGATCCCAGTGCGGCTTCGATCGCGACGACAGTCCAAAGCGCGTTCAGTGACTGGGCCACGATTCCGACGGTGTACGTCACCCTCACCCAGGTCATGAGCGCAGGTCAGGCGAACATCGTCGTGAAGCTCCTTTCCTCGATCAGTCCGGCGGGAGCCTCGGGCGTCGCTCACACCACGATGGATAGCGGCGGTTACATCACCGCGTGCGAGCTTGAAGTCTCGCAGGAATACACCGTCACCAAGAACACGATTCAACATGAGTCCGGTCATTGTCTGGGTCTAGCCCATTCCGTCGTATCGGGCGCAGTGATGAGTTACCGCGATTCGGGTCAAACACCGACAGTCGATGACGAGTATGCGTTGACCCTGCTCTATCCTAAGGATTCGTCGGTCGGCTACCCAGCGGGCTGCGCGACGATCTCAAGAACGCCTCGGTCCGGAACCGGAGATTCTGACGGGAAAAAGGCGGGTATTCTCTCATTTTTAACGATCTTCGGGTTCATGATGGTTGGCTTCGCGATCCTCTCGGGCCGCCGAAATCCCGGTAGGTATGCCGGCTAAGTCTGCCGGATTTCCGGCAGTTTCGAATCGGTCGATCCTCTTCTAGATTATAACCAGGTCTCGCGTCCGGCGCCCGCTGGCACCCGTGTTGCTCTATGTTCGTCTGTCGGAATTCACCGACGAAAGAAATGGAGCGCTTATGTTTAAATATCTTCTGTTCAGTTTGGTTTCGATTTCAGTCCTATCGACCGCGTCGCTCTATGCGCATGCGTATACCGCCCGCGAGTTCGGGAGTTGCCAGGTGCGAGAGAAGTGATCCAGTGGTAGCCTTAAGCACGATGCGTTTCTCGACCCGTCTCTTTCTCGCGATTTCAGGTGCCTCAGTCATCGCGGGCGTCGGGCTCGGGGTCAGCCTTTACCAGCTGGAAAGAAAACAGAAGGTCGCGGACTTCGAGCAGAACTATGAAGACCGGGCCGAGCTGCTCGCTGTCGCCCTCAACGGGCTCGAAGAGGCGGCAGCCCAGTCGGCCTTAGATGCCGCGAGGCAGGTACGCGAAGAGCTTGAAGCTTCAAAAGGCCAAGGTCTTCATCGTGACCGTCTCAAGCGGCTGGCCGCTCTTCATGATGTCGCTTTGATCTCTTTGATCAACGAGAACGGCAAGTTCACGGACTCGACCGGAAATATCTTGAAGCAGAGTCTTTTTGAGCTCTGCCCGGAGTATCGCCGCCTGATTTCGGGAGCGAGTGAGCAGGACCGTACTCCGTTCGTCCCCGATTTAACCGCCTCGCCGGGAACCGTTGATACGGCCGCAGTCTCGTTGTTCAGCCTGATTCCGACCGCGGGTCATCGGGGCATTATCGACGTGGGCGTTCGATTTACAGGAATCCGAAAAATTCTGGCCGAACTCGCGAAGTCGGACCCGGATCTTTTGAAGGTCTCGTTGTATTCACCCACGGGTATTCTGCTGAGTGAAATTCAATCGGGCGAGCACTCCGGGTCGAAAAGTGAACCGCACATTTTTCGTCAAGAAGTGAAGTCCGCCGTACAGCACTGCTGTGAATGTGAACGCCGGGGTCTTTCTCGACCGGGAGAGCCCTTCCACTACAATCTGGTTCTGAGTGTCAGCCCTCAGCACCTGGATCAGGAATTGTCGGAACTCAAAACCAAGTTCCTCTTAGGAATGGGAGCTCTCTTGCTCCTTTCAATGATCCTTGCTGCGATGCTTTCCTCCTATCTTGCCCGGAGGCTTGAGGTCTTGAGCTCGGGGATTGCCAACATCACCGAGAGCACCGATTTTTCACGGCGCCTTCCGGTTCGTAAATCCGCAAGCGACGAAATCGACGCGCTTTCGGCCCGCTTCAATCGAATGCTTGAAGCGCTCCAAGTTTCGCAAAATCGGATCGTCGAGGCGCAGACGCATGAAGCGCGTGCGATGATCGCATCGCAGGTGGCGCACGACATTCGCAGCCCATTGACCAGCATGTCGCTTGCGCTAGAGCAGCTGAAGTCGGTTGCCGCGCCCGACGTTCTCGAACTGCTCAAATTTGGAATTCAGCGAGTCAGTCAAGTGGCCGGCAAGCTCACTCATCGAAAGCCTGAGGGCGGCGCAATCGATGTGACCGAGGTGCCGAAGCTGACCCTGCTTGACGAGATCCTTCGAGGAATCGCCTCCGAGCAGAGTCTCGATCCCCAGAAGGCGTCGCGTTTCAATTCGGATCGGTTGTTAAGAACCCCTGTTTGGAGCGTCATTCAGGTCGGTGAGCTTCAGACCGCGCTTTCCAATATTCTGAATAATGCCTTCGAGGCTACTCCCGCCCCCGGAAAGGTCGAGCTTCGTTCTGAGCTCTCTTCCGATCAGGCGGAGCTTTGGATCGACGTCGAGGACCAGGGAAAGGGAATTCCGCCCGAGCTTCTGGCGAAGATTTTTGATCGCGGCGTATCCGTTGATAAGCCTCAAGGCAGTGGCCTTGGGCTCTTTCAAGCCAGGCAAGCGGTACAGTGGAGCGGCGGTAAGATTGAAGTCACCAGCGAGCCCGGAAAGGGAACTCGCTTTAGAATTCGCCTGCCTTTGGAAAAGACGCCCGATTTCGTCGCCGGCCTGATTCAGCTACCTGCCGGTAGCTTGGTTTCGGTTCTCGACGACGATGCGAGCATTCTCGCGATCTGGAAGGCAAAGTTTCAGTCCCTGGGCGGCAAGGTTCAGGTTCAGTATTTCGCGTCGCCGACCCAGTTCAAGGCGTCCCGCCCTCAGGGCGAGGCTCAGTACCCGGGTATTCTAATCTGTGATCACCAGATGGGTGAAGCCGAGCTTCGGGGTTTAGCTCAGTTGAAGCTTTCAGCAGCACGGGATCGCGGCTATCTTTGTACTTCGCTTTACGACTCGGCCGAGATTCAGAATGCTCTTCGTTCGCAAGGGTTTAAGCTGATTCCAAAGCCGTTCTTGAGCTCATTGGAAGTGACGATTTCAGACTAGAGGTTTCATGAGGGTTCTCATCGTTGACGACGAAACATTGATCAGAAAGACCATGCAGGCCCAGATTCAGTCTCTGGGCGCTGTTGGTGCGATCGATACCTATCTCGCGGCTTCGCCAGACGAGGCTCAGAAAATCATCGACCAATGGGTGATCGACATCGCGTTTGTCGATCTTCATCTCGACAGCAGTGGTCGCCGTACCGGGCTCGACCTGATCAAGCAGATGTGCGCCGTTCGTCCGTTCATGTTGGTCGTCGCGATGACTGGCAACGACGATTTGAAACTCGTGGAAGAAGCGTTCAAGGCAGGCGCGGCAGAATATCTGCTGAAGCCATTCGATGCCCAGGCCGTGGCCCAGGTCATGAGAAAGGCTCCGGTTCTCCATAAGCTTTTGAAGAAGAATGAGAGCCTGAAGAGCCGCTCAAGCAAAGCAAGCGCCGAACGCATCGAGCTCACGACCAAGTCCAAGGCGTTCCAAAAAGTTCTCGATGTCGCGAAGAAGATGCGCGGCACGCCTCATTCGATTTTGATTCGAGGCGAGAGCGGCGCCGGTAAAGAGGTGATTGCTCAGTACCTTTGGGACCAGGAGAGCGATGACTCTCGTCCGTTTATCGCAGTGAACTGCGGCGCGATTCCGCCTTCACTTGCTGAAAGCGAACTCTTCGGTCACAAGAAAGGCGCCTTCACCGGTGCGACCGAACCTCGAGCCGGAAAGTTCGAAAGCGCGAGTGGCGGCGATCTTTTTCTCGATGAACTCGCCACCCTCTCGCTCGATCTTCAAGCAAAGATGCTTCGTGCCCTTTCGACAGGCGAGATCTACCCGGTTGGGCAAGATCAGCCTAAGCATGTGGTTTGCCGCATCATCACGGCCACCAACGAGCCGCTCGAAGACATGATTCAGGCGAAGACGTTTCGTGAAGACCTGTACTTCCGCGTGAAGCAGTTTACGCTGACTGTTCCTCCACTCCGTGAGCGGACGGAAGACATCATGGATCTGGCCTACTCATTTTTGAAAGCACGCGGCGAGAGCTCGAAGAAATTCAGTCCGTCGGCCGAGAAGCTCTTGCTTGAGTATCGCTGGCCCGGAAACGTGCGCGAGTTGAAATCGGCAGTCGAAGTCGCCTGTGTGATGGCTGATGGTTCGACGATCGAGGAGTCCGACATCAAACCGCACCTTCTGAGTGGCGGAACGACTGCAAAGTCGACTCAGGCCGTGGCTACGAGTTCGGTCGCTGAAGCAGACTTGGAAACACTCGAAGGTAAGTTCAACAGTGCCGTTCTTTCTTTTCAAGAGAAGCTGATCGAGCGGGCACTTAGCAAGCACGGCTCTGAAGTCGCGGCTGCGAAGTTTCTAGGAATTCCAAGAAGCACTTTGGGCGACCTGCGGAAGCGCATTCGTTCGGCTAAAGAACTCGGACTGAATTAGGCCATTCATGAAAACGCAGAAGCTCGGAATCAAGACTCAAGACGGTGTCTGCGATAGTTTTGTCGCTTATCCAGACGAAAGCCGTCGGTACCCCGCAGTTCTGCTGCTGATGGATGCCTTTGGCCCGCGTGACTATCTTTATGAGATGGCGAAGACCATCGCTGCGCGAGGCTATTATGTTCTTCTGCCCAATCTTTTCTACCGCGTTCGACCAGCGCCTGTGATTCAGGCTAAGTTTCCGATCACGGTCGAGACGCATGCCGATGCGATGAAAGAGATCATGCCGCTATTCTCAACTCTACCGCCCGAGCTTGCCGTGCGCGACATCGGCGTCTACCTCGATTTTGTGGCAGCGCAAAAGCAGGTACGTGTCGGAAAATTCGCCCTGACGGGCTACTGCTTGGGAG
>FSTM01000063.1_pt1 | contig 15156 bp, 13 predicted proteins | sample 1636911 | NCBI WGS metagenome assembly FSTM01 (sample SAMEA3914816, study PRJEB12502) | metagenome | biome: forest; material: soil | place: USA | collected 2011-09-16 | depth 0.3 m
GAACTGAGCGTTACCGTCCCTGTATAGCTGGAGACCAGATCACCAGCCGAGTCCTGCGCAGCAACAGTAGCACTCAGCATGCTCCCGCCGGCGATTGATGCGGGTGAAGAAAGATTGGTGACCGCAAACCGGGCGACCGGTCCGGTCAAAATCTCGAGGTTGACGATCGCACTCCCGCTGCCACCACTGTTGAATGCCGTAACGGTATAGTCCTTGGCCGCAGAAAGGGTCGACGGGGTTCCCGAGATCTCACCGGTAGCGGTATTGAAAGCCAAGCCCGCCGGAAGAATGGGACTGATGGAGTAAGAAAGAACGATTCCGCCGGAGCTTGTCGGTAAGTTCGAGCTGATTGCGACACCGACCCGATAGCTCGCCGGACTGGTCGAATAGGAAATCAAGGGAGGAACATCCACAACAGCAAGGGTAAGTGATGCGACGGCCGTGCCGGAAAGCTTGGTCGCAGTGACCGAGTAAATTCCTGTCGGAGAAAGTGTCGTCGGAGTTCCGCTGATTTCTCCGGTCACCGGGTCAAGGACGAGCCCTGCTGGCAACGAAGGGAAAATCGAATACAGAACTACTGACAAGTCGGGGCTCACCGGTGAATCCGTCGGCGATACCGGTGCTCCCAATATGTAAACCGGGAAGGAGTCGGTATAAATGAACGAGGATGCTGAAGGAAGCGACACGACCGAGGAAAACGGATGCCTGAAGTTCTCGACCGGGTGATTAAACCCAATCGAGCACCCGGTCGCGAGCGTAACCAGGGCAAACCATGTTGAATGCCTCAAAGAAGCAGCGTCTCGCAAAGAGTTGGATCCTCTGTGAATAATTATCTAATATTTATTGCAAAACTCATACGTGTCCGATTTGACATGGTCAAATCTGTGTTTCTGCTAGCCAACAGAGCAAAGTAACGATTTTTTGACGCTGAGTTCCCTGAAGTGCGGATCTGCCCTATAATGTTAGAATGGGCACGCCTCGCCCGAGAGCTCGATGGCTCTGGCTTAGCAGTATCGCGCTGGCAGCTTTGATTCTCGGAGTTCTGCCTACCTGGCAAACTTCTTTGTCGCCGGCGCAACGTAACATCGCAGTGGCTTCCGCACCCCTCGCCGGGGAGACGGCTTCGCCGCCCCTTATGCTTGCGAGCGCGGTCGACGGGCATCGACTCGCTTGCCAGAGTTTGCATACGCTTTCTTGCCGCAAACGAGGAGTAACCTACGACCCCACCGGTTACGTTCGTCGCGACGTACAGGGCGAGCTCATCGTACTTCGGGAACTGGACGCCATTGTCAGAAAGCATCCGGATTGGACGCAGGAACAGACTTACGACGAGCTCACACGCGAGGTCTATCGGCCCGACCGTCGCCGTAGAATTCAAAGCGCGTTTCTATGGGTTCGCAAAACTCTCGAAAAGATTCTCAAAGACCAGAGCGGCGACGCGTTCAACCGCTATGAACGAGCTGCACTTTTTCATCGGCTCCGTAAAGTGAAGCTGGAACTTCCGCCGCCTGCCAACATCTACGCCGATGAGCCCGATCTGATCACCAAGAACGGGGTCATGTTCGAAAGCCTGCCCAATGGCACTCTTCGAATCCGGGTGGGAGGCGCCTACCTTTCAACCGCGACCTCCTGGTTCAATCTCGTCTTTTCGATGGCCCACGAATTCGGCCACTCGATCGACCCATGCGAAGTCCAGGACGCCAAGATCCGCGTTCAGGTCTATCCGAAGCTCGTTCAATGCTTCACCCAGAATCAGCTCATCCGGGCGAACACGCCCGAGTTCGTTTGCGGTGTACACGACCAAGTTTCCGAAGCCTTTGCCGACTGGCTGGCAAGCCAAGTGACCCGTCGTGCTTTGGACGAATTCTCCAAAGAGTATGATTCTCACCAGCTTCTTCAGGCGACTGTGAATGCCGTGAAAGATCTCTGCGACCAGGAAGAAAGCCTCGACGCGACGGAAGAGGTTTTTCACCCTGCGCCGCAAGTTCGAATCGACGATATCTTCGGTGCCGAGCCCGGGATCCGAACCCTGCTCGGCTGCCCTGTAAAACCCTATTGCTCTTTTGACACCCTTTAGAGGACGCTAGCTATGCGCATGAAATCGATTCAATTCGTGAAACCAGCCGCCATCCGAACCCTGTTCGCACTTGTCCTTCTAGTCGGGGCCCAGGCCTGTTCCACCGCCCCGCGAGCCAATAAGACCCCGACCTTGGGTGATCTCGATCGCGACCCCCGCGTCTTGAACGATAGCGAGCTCGATCTCGTGTATCTATTGGGACACGATCGCCATCAGTTCCGTGTAGAAGCCAAGAACGATAAAATTCATGCGCGCGCCCTGGACGACAAGTCTGTTCTTCGCGAGGGCGATCTGAACCCTTCGAAGTACCGCGAGCTCTTCAAGCGAGTGGCCGCGTTCACGTCCGAACAAGCCACGCGCACGCCGGCAGGAAACAAGGCCGGCTGCCGTTCCCCATTTTTGGTTCGCGCGCGCGTCGGTGAGAACACCTATCTGCTAAACGGTTGCCGCCATACTGAAACAGGCACGACTTTCGGACAGATCACGCGCGACGCTGAGTTCATGCTCGCGTCGCCCGCGCTTACTGGCCGAGTGGACTTGCCGACCCAGAAGAATTGAACCAACCTGGAAACTTTCCGTTGGCCACGAGAACCAGCTCGATCACTTGAGCAGCGCGGAAGCGGTCCACTTTCAGTTTCCAAAACGGCCGACCGACCATCCAGGCCAGAAACTTCACGAGCTGAAAACCCGTGGAGCTAGGCGCCTCACCGTAGCGAAGCAGGTAGGTGAATGCGCCCTCAATCCAACCGCGGTTACTCAGGCCGGATATCTGGCGAATCAACGTCTGGTAGACGGTGCAAGCGTCCAAGGACTCTTGCGTATCAAATGCACCGTTCAGATCGCGATCGAAACGAGTGAACACGCCTTCCATCGCCAGAACAGCCGAGCTGAAAAGCTGAAGACGAAGCAGGTCGATCTGTGCTCCGGTCACTTCACCGATAATCGTAAGGATTCGGTTGAAGTAGGTTTCACGCTGGCTGGCGCTGCCTCGGTCCAGCGCCGATACAAGCGCGGGTAAGTTATCGAACCATTCTGAATAATGGGCAGCGAGCTGGCGCTGAAAACATTCCGAAGGAATGCGAGAAGTTCCATCTTCCACCGAACCTACGCTCATCCCACAGGCTGGAACCAGATCTCTCAGCATGGCGACAGTAGTGATCGCACCGGACCCAAAGTAACTGAAAATGTAAGTCAGTTCGCGAACGCTGAGATTACGATCCCCATCGCTGACAACCGTAAAAAGATCGCCTGCATCGCGAATCAACGCGGCGATATCTCGCTGAGTCGGGTCTGGAATTCCAAGAAGTGCGGCAAGGGCCCGTAGCTCTTCTAAAGACGCGGGTACAAGGAAGGCCTCCGCAAGCAGAGAGGTCCCGAAAAGTCGTTCCGTGCCCGAAAAGGAATACAGCTTCTGATCGAATCGAACCCGGAGCTCGCCTGCGCTGTAGATCGGCGGATACATCTGAGTGATGAGTGCGAACCGGTCGGCGAGTTCGCGATCTGAGGCGGGAAGCGTTTCCCGGTACTTCAATACAGCTTCGCGAAGATGAGCCGGCGTTTCGCCCGCCCGATCAAGCTTCGAGCCGTCGTAGATTTCTTTGAGCTGCTTCTGGCCGCGCAGGAACTTGGCCACAAGAGGCAGAATCGGGCGTGGCGTATCACTCGGCGCAGGCGCCGGGGCTGCCTGAGAAGGTCCGGGTGAAGGCTCTTGGGTTGAGCCGTAACGCGGTGCAGCTAAAATCCCGATTCCGATCGCGATCGCCAATCCCCAGAAAATCCGCTTCATAGGCCACCCTGATAGGAGCGGGCAGACGATCTGTCAAGGAAGTGAAACCCAACCGTTGTGAGGTCGGTACGAATGTGCGATGCAACGGACTCAATTCGTCATCCGGGGGAAGTACAAGATGTTTCATAAGAGCCTGCCTGGCTTCATCGAGATCATTTGCGGAAGCATGTTCAGCGGTAAGACGGAGGAACTCGTCCGCCGTCTGAAGCGCGCTCAGATTGCTCGCCAAAAGGTTCAGGTCTTTAAGCCCGCGATTGATAACCGTTATAGCGCCGAGCACGTTCAGAGCCACGATTCATCAAAGATCATGTCGCGCCCCGTCCAGTCGGCTCGCGAGATCCTCGATCATGTCGAAGACAACACCCGTGTCGTAGGCATCGACGAAGCCCAATTTTTCGACGAAACCGTCGTCGATGTCGCTCAGAAACTCGCCTATCGCGGCGTACGCGTCATCGTGGCCGGTCTCGACCTCGACTTCCGTGGTCAACCATTCGGACCCATGCCTCGCCTTCTCGCAGTTTCCGAAAGCGTCACCAAACTTTCCGCAGTCTGCATGGTCTGCGGCGCCCCAGCTTCCCGCAGCCAGCGCCTTGCCGCTCCTGCTGGAAACGAAGACTCGAAAGTCGTCGTCGGAGCCAAAGACATGTACGAAGCACGTTGCCGTTTCTGCCACGAGCCTGATGCAGGCATCGACTCACTGGCTCCAACGGACGTGTCTGCTGAAATCGCAGGTGCTGCTCTGACGAATGCCCCACGTCCGGGTCAGGGCGTGTTTCCTGCTGCCAGCCGAATGAGCTAAGTCCATGGACTCCCAGTTTAAGAACGTTCAATACCACCTCTCGGAAACCGAGCATCGGTACGGGTCGAACGTCCATATTCTGGCTGATCCTTTCTTGCTCTCGCACCTTGCCCAGCTTTGTTCGGAAGAGACTGCCCAGCCGGTCATCAACGAGCTCGTCAACACGATCTATTCGTCTTTGCTGAAAGTGGTGGTGAACGCCGAGTTCCCTACCGAGACGGTAAAGCTCCGGACCCGCATGGCGGCCTATCATCCGAACGAAGGTGTTTTCGAAGGCCCGGTCATCAGCCCGAAAACTCCAGTGGTCAGCGTCAATCTTGCGCGCGCGGGCACCTACCCTTCGCATATCTGCTACACCGCTCTGAACTACTTCATGACCCCGAAGCTCGTCCGGCAGGACCATATCAGCATCGCCAGGACCACGGACGCCCAGGACAAGGTGACCGGCAGCCAGGTTACGGGGCATAAGATCGGTGGGACGATCGGCGGAGCCGTGGTTCTCTTTCCGGACCCGATGGGAGCCACCGGCGGCACCCTTTGCGAGGCGATCGATATGTACAAGAAGATCGCACGCGAGTCCGGCGCAGCTCCCTTGAAGTACGTCGCGCTTCATTGCATCGTCACACCTGAATACATCCAGAAGATGCAGTCGCGGCACCCGGAAGTTCCGATTTATGCCGTTCGACTGGACCGTGGCCTCTCGCCTCAAGAAGTGCTAGATACGGTTCCCGGCACGCACTGGGACCGCGAACGCGGTCTGAATGACAAACATTACATCGTCCCCGGCGGCGGGGGCTTTGGGGAGATCATGAACAATGCCTATGTCTGAGTCGAAACAAACCCCGAAAGTCTTGATTCCCGAAGTGAAGCTTCAGGCGCGTATCGCCGAACTTGCTGACGAAATTTCACATGACTACGCTGGCAAAGAGATCACCGCGATTTGTATCCTAAAAGGAAGCTTCATCTTCTTCTCGGACGTCATCCGCCGAATCAACCTTCCGCTGACCTGCGAATTCCTCGGTGTCTCGAGCTACGGCAAAGCCAAAATCAGCTCGGGTGAAGTGAAAGTCACTCTCGACATCAACGAACCGCTCGAAGGCAAGCATGTCATCATCTTCGAAGATATCGTCGACTCCGGCCTGACGCTTTCCTACATCGTCAACATGCTGCGCGCGCGCAAGCCTGCGTCGATCAAAACCGCTTCGCTGCTCGTGAAGCCTGACAGCCTGAAAATTCCGGTCGAAGTCGAATACATCGGCTTCAAAATTCAGGACGAGTTCGTGGTTGGCTACGGGCTCGATTACGCGGGCTCATACCGCGGGCTGCCGTTCATCGGATACTTCGAGCAGGACCACTGATCGTTCTTGAACGCTTAGAAATAAAGACGCCTTTTTCCGGCTCAGACAGTCCTCGCGCATTCGCCTTCGGCTTTTGCGCTGTGGAACTCGCCGGAAAAAGGCGTCTTTATTTTTGAGCGTTCAGGAGCGGGCAGTGGGACTGTGCTTCGCGCGGGTGCGGGGGGCGGGAAAATCTCGCGCCCAAGCGCGCACCCTCCCCTCTGCGTTCACCATTCAGCGCGTACGACCGGTGCCTAGGGTTCTAGGCACCGTCCTTGCTCTATAGCCCCCCAAGACCGCAGGACAAACCAGAGGGATTCCCCAGTGTTATCTTTTAGACACGTGCTCACATTAGCGACAGGAACCGCGCTCGCCCTGGGAATCATCGCTTCGCAGACTTATGCGGCGGAAGGCGACGAGATCGTCATCCATAGCGCCATCTGGTCGGGCAAATCTGTACTCGAGTCAGCAAAGAAACATTGCGAAGAAGGCGGAAAGAGTCGCTGCGACTATCTGGTGAGCCCACGGTTCATTGGCGAAGCCACGAATCCCGCCAACCGATCGTTCTCGATGGAATGGTCCTGCACCTCGGATCCGAAGAATCACCAGACCAAGAATATTCCCCACGATGCGACAGACCAGCGCTTCGTCATCTCATGCCCGGCGCCTACGCCCGTTATTCCTGGGAAGCCGTCAAAGCAGGCCCAATACACCTACTCTTTTAGAAACGTCATCCTGAGCGGCAAGCATGATGCGGAGATCACGCCTGATCTCGGCGCAGCCTGCCTGGGAGCCGTACGAAAAGTTCTGGCCGACGGTTATGTCTTGAGATCGAAACATCTCGAACCGTTGATCGTTCCATTCTCGGATAAGCTTCCCAGAGGAAAACTCTATCACCACACTCGCCTGGACGGTCTAAAGGCCGAGCTAAAGGCCTTGCCTACGGTCGCGGCTCAAATGGACCATCTCTTTAAGTACGTTCGTACTCGCGAAGCGAAGGCTCTCTGGAAACGCTCGGAAGACTATTTCGGCGGTGGTGAAGGCTCCCAGAACTTCAGACGCTTTGGGTGGAGAGAATTCTACACCGCTGCAAATGAAACCGGATCGGAGCAGTACGGCCCGATTCTCTTCACTCTGACTCTCGACCCAAGAGCGAAAATCATGCTCTATAATCCCGAGGTCTGGAGAGCAGCGGTCAACGACCTAGGAGACCAGTTCCCGGCGATCAGAGAGAACTGCAATCTGAGCTTCGGTGTTGCCTACGACGCTCTTGGACACGTTCAATTTCAAAACTTTGTGACCGTGATGGCCGAAGAAATGGGAGTCGACGTGGTCGACTACTTCCAGCAAGACACTTGGTTCATGCTGAACTCGCCCGTTTCGGTGACCGGTCTTCAAATCAACTAGAGATTAGGCAGCAACCGGCCGTTACAACGCCCGTTCTCGGGCAGGACGAAAACGGCGGTCTCGCTGCCGTTGCTGCTGATGTTCACTTTGCCGTCGCCACCCATACCGACGGAACGGCCCCAGGGAACATCGGCGACGAGGACATCCGCTAATTCCGGACCCACGTCCGTGATCAGGCGCAGATCAACGATCTGCTTGTCCATCTGCGAAAGCGGCGTGAACTGCTGGGCGATAAATCCGGCCGGATTTGCACGGATGAGGCGTTTCAACTTCTGGACTTTCTCGGCGTCTTTCGGCTCGCTCATCTTCGGACCGATCCAAACCTGCTCACCGCCGAGACCGGCAACACCTTTGATCACGTAGTTTCCAAGTCCGGAAAACACTTTGTCGAAAAACGCATCGTCAATCAACGGCTCGCCGTGGGCTCCGACTTTGCGAAAGCTCTGGGTCTTCACTTCGGCGAGAATCGGTTCTTCGTGCAGGTAATAGCGAATCAGCTTGCCGACATAGAGATGAAACTCTTTGTCTTCGATAAAGCTGACTCCCGGCGAATAGTTGCTTGCCACTTTTCCGGTCTGAATTGCTTCCAAAAGACCTGGAACTTCACGAATGTCCGCGAGGTCAGTCCCGACTGCGACGAAACCGATCTTTTCAGTGGTCGTGACGACGCCGTGCCCGTCCATTCGTTCAAGGTAAACCCCGTCGCGTTTTACTTTCAGACGTCGCCGATTGGGGGTGTAACCGGGTCGATTCAAATCGACTCGCACGGTTTCAACTCCCTGGGAGGCGAATATCTTACTGACACGTCCATCTTCGTTATCTGAAACGTTGTCGCGAACATATTGAAGCAGGACCGCAGGACCGCCATGCTTCACGGCGCGAGCGCGATAGCGCTCGATGAGATGGGTATAGAACTGGCTCGGTGACGGGCTCTGCTCGAGAAACGGCTTGTAAGCAGGAACTCTCTGCAAAAGAGTTTCTCGGGCCAAGATCAGGTCGCCAATCCCGCCGAGGTAACCCACGTTATCTTCAACCACCGTAAAGCTTCCATCGGCGAGGCGGAAAATATCGGGGCCATGGACCCAGGCAAGTTCGTTCGGATTCACCCGGGCAGCGACTTCAGGGGTGACATGGCGAGCGACAATCGCATCGATCACGGACGCGGGGATCACCCCGTCCCGAACATATGCGCGCTCACGCGAGTAGTGGTCATGAAGAAAAAGTTTCAGTGCATTGATTCGCTGCTCGACCCCAGTCCGAATCGTTTTGAACTCTTCAGCCGTCAGCACCCGTGGGAGCGGGTTCAAAATATTATCGCCCTGAAAGTCACCCAGGGTTCGGCGGCGGATCTTGTCGCGCTCCGCTTCGGCGATTTGGGAGTAAACACCCAATATTCCCTGGTAGGCGGGGCGGACCTGTCCGTTTGAGTCGTAAAGCTCGTCATAGCCCTGTGCAAAGGCTGGCGGGGCTACGGTGAACAAGCCAAACAGAACGCATGAGGTGCTGAAACTGAAGATGAGGGCTTTCACTCCCTGCTTATCGGCAAACGACCCCGGGTACTTTTGGCTGCGCGCCGCATTATTTTACCGAAACGACGGATTTAACGCGCCGCACAGCCAAAAGTACCCGGGGTTGTTTTCGCCGGCGAAAACCGCTTTAATTCCAAGCATGGCTTCACTCCGCAAAATCACCTCCCGCGCCCCCACCCGTGTTGATCTCGCCGGGGGGACTGTCGACATCTGGCCGATCTACCTGTTCCTTCGTCAGCCGACGACTCTGAACCTAGGGATCGACCTGTTTGCGGAAGCCGAGATCGAAGAACAGACCGCGGCGCCTGGCGTACCAGACGTTCTTCTCAGAGCTTCGGATCAGAACCGTGAAATGTTTCTAAAATGGGACGACTTTGTCGGCGATGCTTCGAGCTCAGGCGAACCAGCCGCGCACGATCGCCAGATGCCAGCAGGCGTTCCGCCGCAGCTCGAGCTTCACTATAAATTCCTCAGACACTTCGCGCAGGAACTCAACGCGAAGGGAAATCTGAATCGCAAAGTCTCGCTCAAACTTTCGACATCAGCCAAGAGCCCTGCCGGTGCGGGCTTGGGCGGCTCAAGCGCGCTCAGCGTCGCGATGATCGGCGCGCTCGCCCAGTGGGCTAATGGTTCCATTGACGTGCTGAAAGACGGCACTCGCTTCATCGAGATCACTCGCGACGTCGAGACCACGGTCATTCAAGTTCCAGCAGGGCTACAAGATTATTACGGAGCCATGTTCGGCGGCCTGCAGAGTCTGAAATGGCGAGAAGGCGCGAACGAACGCGCCTGGATGCCTGACGACATCATTGAAGGTCTCGAACAGCGGTTGCTGCTCTTTTACTCGGGTCAGTCGAGAAATTCGGGCATCAACAACTGGGCTCTTTTTAAAATGTTCATCGACCGCCAGGAAAACGTGCGTGAGCGCTTCGAGCAGATTGCGCGCGCAACAAGAGACCTCGAAGCCGCGCTTCTTAAAAAAGACTGGATGGGCGCAAGCCAGGCCATCGCGAGTGAATGGGAAGTCCGGCGGACGCTCGCAAAAGGAATCAGTACTCCTGAGATGGACGACGCATTCTCGTCCGCTCGTGAGCTTGCCCGCGCTGCTGGGAACCAAGTCGTTTCTGGAAAAGTTTGCGGCGCTGGCGGCGGCGGGTGCTTCTTCATCTTCGTGCCGTCAGGCGACGAGAACCTCAAAACTCAGATTCGCGAGAAAGTGACGAGCCTTGGGATTCGATCTCTTCCATTCAAAGCACCGCGACGCGGATTGAGTGTGACTCAGACTGAGGCTGGAAAGTGAAAACTGAAGCTCGACACACGCCGACTCAAGCTCGGCGTTACCTCGGGCTTGACCTCGCTGGCGCGAAAAACCAGAAAACAGCGCTCGCCACTCTCGAATACTATCCCAAAGAGCAGAAAATCTTTCTGCTCGATGTCTTTGACCGGATCACCCCGCACGATGATCAGAGCCCGGATGAAGCTCTGCTTGAGGTGATCAGTGAAATTCAAGGTGTGCCTTCGGAAGTTACCACCCTCGGCGTCAACGTCCCGCTCACGCTTCCTCCTTGCATCGATTGCGTGAAAAAGACGTGTCCACTTCCCGACTCTTGCACCGTGAGCAGCGTCAAGTGGATGCGAGAGCTGACCAAGAAGTCGCAGCGATCCGGTAAGGCTGAAAACGAAGGCATCAGAATTCTCGAGTTCACGCCCTATACCCAAAGACCTTCCGAGCTTTGGGTTCGCTACCAGGTCATGCCCGAGCTGGAAACCAGTCACCGCTTCGAAGTGGACGAGGCCCTGGGCGGTAACAAAGCCCCCCTCACGGCCCGAATGCATTTCTTGAAACGGCACCTTCCTCAGGTGTCTCTGATTGAAGCCTGGCCTAAGCTCACGATCGCCATCCTGGCCAGCGAGCTGGGCATTCCCCGCCGAACCATATCAAACTACCGTCAGCTCGAAGAAGGGGTGCACGCCCGTGCCGACATCCTCGAGGCCATGACGAAGCGGTTTGGGATCTTCATCTACGAACGAGACCTTCGAAAGCTCAGCCAGAGCCTCGCTGCCTTCGACGCATTTGCATGCGCCTACACCGCCTTATTGTCCGACACCGATCGGTGCGCTAGAGTCGCGAACGGGTTTCCGGAAAAAGCTGGCTGGGTCAGCTATCCGAAACTCTAAACTACGATGCTCCAATTTCTGATTCGCCGACTCGGCGCCGCCATTCCAACCCTTCTTCTTCTGGCGACGCTCACGTTCTTTCTTCTCAGACTGGCGCCCGGGGGCCCGTTTGATGACGAACGTGCGTTCCCACCTGAAATTCAAGCGACCCTTGAGCAGCGTTACGGTCTCCACCTGCCATTGCATGAGCAGTTCACAATGTGGCTGGGCGGAGTCGTTCGCGGTGATCTTCGCGAATCGTTTCAATACCAGGGCCAATCGGTTTCCGAGCTCATCGGGCAATCCCTTCCCAACTCGCTTCTTCTGGGCGCGTGGGCACTCGTGTTCTGTATTGCGATCGGAATTCCCCTCGGCTGTGTGGCAGCTTGGAAACAGAACTCGCTCTGGGATTCGAGCGCGATGTTCCTCGCCGTCAGCGGGGTGAGCCTGCCCAGCTACCTCGTGGCAAGTTTGCTCGTCATGATCTTTTCCATCTGGCTGGGCTGGTTGCCGCCCGCGCTTTTTGACGACTGGCGATCGATGATCTTGCCGGTCATCACACTGGGTGTTCGCCCGATGGCAATGATTGCACGAATGACTCGCGCTTCGATGCTCGAAGCCCTGGGCTCGGACTATGTTCGGACTGCTTACAGTAAAGGTCTAGAGAGCCGCCGAGTCGTCTTCAAGCACGCGTTGAAAAACTCACTCATTCCTGTGATCACGATTTTAGGTCCTATTTCAGCAAACCTGGTCACCGGTTCGTTCCTAGTTGAGATGGTTTTCCAGATTCCCGGAATGGGAAAACACTTCGTATCAGCCGTTATCAATCGCGACTATCCGCTCGTGATGGGCGTAACTCTGGTCTACGGCGCGATCCTGATCCTCTCGAACGTGATGGTCGACATCTTGTACGCATGGGTCGATCCGCGCATTCGTCTGGAGACGACCGGGTGAACCTCACGGCGACTCTGAAAAGCTGGAAGCGTTTCAGAAAAAACCGGCTCGCACTCGTGAGTCTGGGATTTCTGGTCTTTATTTCATTGATGGCGATCTTCGCTCCCTGGGTCACGCATTACTCGTACGAGACCCAGAGCATGAGTGAAATCCTTCAGCCCCCTTCTGCTCGACATTGGATGGGGACGGACTCACTGGGCCGCGATCTCTATAGCCGAATCGTCTATGGGGCACGCATGTCGCTTTCCGTGGGTCTACTCACCGCGCTGTTTGCCCTGATCTTTGGAACCGTGACTGGCGCCGTCGCCGGTTACGCCGGACGCTGGGTCGACACCGTATTGATGAGAATCGTCGATATTTTCTATATTTTCCCGTCGCTGCTGCTCGCGATCCTTTTGATGGTGCTCATGGGCCGCGGGATGCTGGGAATCCTTCTCGCCCTGGGCCTCACCGCTTGGGTCACACAAGCCCGATTGGTTCGCGGACAAGTGCTTCAAGCGAAGGAATTTGCGTACGTGGAATCCGCCCGCGCCCTCGGCGTCAGCCATCGCTCGATCCTCTTTCGGCATATTCTGCCAAACCTCTGGGGGCCGATCATCGTGTCTCTGACGTTTCAAATTCCGACGAACATCATGTCGGAGAGTTTCCTCTCGTTTCTCGGACTCGGACTTGAACCTCCCTATTCCAGCTGGGGTACGCTTGCGAGTGAAGGTTTCCGCGCGATCCGCGGAGTTCCCCATCTGATCATCTTTCCAGGTGTCATCCTTTTTCTGACCATGCTCGCATTCAACTACCTGGGCGATGGCCTAAGGGACGCACTCGACCCCTCGAGCAAGCGACTCACCGAAACAACGAGATAGAGTCGACGAATCGACCTGTTCCGTGGAAAATAGAGTCGTGCCCGTGTGGTCGAACTTCTACGAAAATTTTCAGCTTCTTTCCGGCTCGGTCCTCCTGGGATCGCAGCTTTTCGCGCTCACACTTCTTTTGCGATCGAAGACGAAAAAACAGAGGAAATCAGGGGATAAACCCATCTCTTCATGGCCGAGCCTCACGGTTATCATTCCCTGCCATAACGAAGAGGGAATCATCGCCGACTGCCTCAAGGCCGTCAGTTTGGCCAGATACCCCAATCTCAAATCAATCATCGTCATCGACGACGCAAGCTCGGACCGCACTCCGGAGATCCTGAACAAGACCCCGGGCATCACGGTTCTGCGAAACCCCACCCAGCAAGGCAAGTCGCGGAGTTTGAATCGGGCGCTGGAGCAAGTCCGTTCGGAACTCGTCGCCATCATCGACGGCGATAGCGTGATTTCGGAAGATGCGCTGACCGAAACGGCTGGCACGTTTACAGCGAAGGACATCGGCGGCTGCAGCTGCGTAATTCGCGTATTGAATCAGAAACGCATGCTGACCTGGTGGGTGCATCTGGAGTTACTGCACTTTTCGCTGATGCGGCAACTGCTCTCGGGTGTTAATGCGAACATCACCACGCCCGGGCCACTCAGCATGTACCGAACCGCGGCCTTAGAAAAAGTGGGACGCTTCAGTGCGCGTGGTTATTCGGAAGACGCCGACATCGGTATTCGTCTCATCCGCGGCGGCTACCGGATGACATTCTCATCGACCGCGGAAGTGGCCACCGTCATGCCGGAGCGGTTCATCGATATTTTTCGGCAACGTCTCAGATGGAGTCGCGGGCTCATTTATCTGCTGAAAACCCATCTGCGTTTTTCCACTCGGTTTATTGATTGGTACACGCTTCCGGTCCTTTTCGTGGGCTACTTCAGCTCGCTCGTCCTTGCGCCTTTGAGCTGGCACACGATTTACCAAGGCTACATCGCCCAGTTCTGGGACCAAGGCATCATTCTCAGTCCCGAAGTTTACCTCTACCTTCTCGACTGGGCGTCGCTTTCGGGATCCGCCCAACATGCCTTCCATACCTTTCACGGCGACTACGTCACCTCTCTCGCCGACAAAGTAGGCGTCGTCAGCAGTCTCTTGGGTCTTTCGCTCTTCGTTGTTTCCATCATCCGTTTCGAAAAAAAGTTCACCTTCCGACACCTGGTTCCCCTGTTCTTCCTCCAGCCCCTCTACTGGGTTTTGAACATCGTCAGCATCCTGGCCGCTCCCACCGTATTCACTCGGACCCAGAACAACCTCTGGTCCAAGCGCTCAACCCTTCCCTACCGCAGCTGATACCTGACTTAAATAGTCAGGTATTCTCTGTTATAAATTAGCTCAATAGTTTCAGATGGTTGAAATGTTGACAAAATTGCTCCACCAATGAGAGACTAGTACTAGGGTAATTCGGGGGAATTATGGGACGACGCTTTCTTAACGGTCTTGTCCTTTCATTGATGATCCTAGCGGTCGGTTCGAGCTGCGTGCTCAAACGAAACCTGGGTGACATCTCCACGGACCGCAACGGTCTCTCCTCCACACCCGATCCGATCTACGCACCCGCCCTCCTCTACACGGACGGCGAAGTGAAAACCCTCGCGACCGAAGGCGGTAAACTTTATCTCGGCGGCCGTTTCAACCACGTCGGCCCGTACACACGCTCCGCCCCAACGGTGAACCTCGATACCGGCGCGATCCTCACCCCTTCCATCAAGTTTGAAACTCGAGTCATCGAGCCTGACGGCAGCGGCGGCTACTACGTTGGCGGAACCGCATCGATCTACGAAACCAGTTCTTCGCAAAATAAGCTTACCGTCGCTCACGTTCTACCGGATGGTGCAGTCGATGGCTCATTCTCGGTCACCTTCAATGGCGACTTTATTTCTGGCCTGAAAAAAGTGGGAAGCAGACTCTTCGTGGTCGGCAGTTTCAACGCCGTCTACACCGGAGCGACTATAACTCCGCGTGGAAATATGGCGGTACTCGACGCGACGACCGGTACGCTGACTTCCTATCGGTATGACCTCTCGGTCGTTTTCGGAAGCTCGGTTACGGTGAAGATCGCGCATTCGGGCAACACGATTTATGTCACGGGCTTCATCAGTGACGTCGATCCAGGTGGCTCAGGAAGCTGGACTACACTTCCTACATCGACCACTGACCGCGTAATCGCCATCGACGACACTTCGCCAGCCGCGGGCGTA
>FSTM01000380.1_pt1 | contig 14900 bp, 14 predicted proteins | sample 1636911 | NCBI WGS metagenome assembly FSTM01 (sample SAMEA3914816, study PRJEB12502) | metagenome | biome: forest; material: soil | place: USA | collected 2011-09-16 | depth 0.3 m
AAGCGTGACCCAATCCTGAGAAGGGCCCAGGATGCGAAGCTGACCTTCGTCGAGCGCCCAGATGGAAAGATCGGGCACGACTCCTTCAGGACCAGCCGCAGGACCGCCAGCTCGTTGGCCGGCAGTTCTTCGCGCAAGTGCTTCAACCCGCGCGCTGAGTTCTTCCCAGGAAAACGGCTTTGGAAGGTAGTCGTCGGCACCGCCCCTTAATCCGTCGACTCGATCTTGAATCTGACCTCTTGCCGTCAGCATCAATACAAACTGCCGCGATCCACGGCTGCGAATCTCGCGGCAGAGATCAAGGCCGTCACCGTCGGGCAGCGTTCGGTCGAGAATGATCAGCTCCGGCTGAGTTTTCGAAAGGACTTCGCGTGCTTCGCGAAGCGTTGTCGCTTCCGAGAGGTCGGTGATTCCCAGCTTTTTCAGTGCGATCTTTAAAGCCGACGCGAGATTTCTTTCGTCCTCAACGAGAAGCACATGGTGAAAGCTCATGCGCGCCGTCCGAGAAGTTTGAACTGTGCGCCTTTTCCGTGACCGGAACTTTCACCACTTAGACGTAGTCCCATCGCCTGGCAAGCGGTCGAGGCCAGGTAGAGTCCAAGTCCGGTTCCGGGAATGGCGTAGGGAGCTTCGCTTCTGGCCCTGACGAACCGTTTGAAAATTCGCTCGCTGTCATCGGGGTCAAATCCCCAGCCACGGTCGAGAATGACGAGCTGCCATTCGTCGCCAGAAAGACGGGTTTGAAGTGTCACTTCAGGGGCGCCGCGTGCGAACTTGCGCGCATTGTCCATGAGGTTATCCATGACTCGGTTGAGCATTTTTGGATCGACCAGGGACTGACAATTCAAGGGCTCGCCCGTCCGATCGAAAGATGCGTCGGGTCCAAGAATATTTCTCCAACGATCCATGGACCGTTCGACCCATTCCTCAATTGTGATTTTCGACTGGCGCGACTGAAGCGCACCCGATTGCCATTGCGCCGCTTCAAGGATCGCTTCCACTTCTATTTTTAATCGTTGAAGCTCGGCATCATGCGAAGCCCAAAGTCGGTTCGACTCATCATCGCTTAGGTTTCCGGCTCGGATCAGGGACGACGACAATTCCAGAGTCGCGATCGGAGTCTTCAGCTCGTGACTGACTGCTGCGATAAATTCAGACTGCAGCTGGTTCAGGCGCATTTCCTGAATCAACCGGACGAAAAATAAAATCATCCCGCCGAGCAGGCCGACGAAACCCAGCGAGCCCAGGACGATTCCGATCCACACGCCAGACTGCGGCATGGATTTCAGTTCGACTTCCCGGAGTCGCTCGACGAAAACAAGATTCCATCCTGCGGCAAGAGTGCCGAGAAGCAGGACGGCAATAATGAAGATAAGAACCCATTTCTTCACGCCGCCAGTGTACAGTGGGGGCGTATGGAAAAGCGACGGGTGATCGAACGAATTCAGGAGTATCTGCAGCAGGAGATCCAAGGTCTCCCGCCGGGACCCCAATCAGACGAGCGAAGGCAGGAGCTGGAACGGCTTCAGGTGGTTTATCGTTTTCTGCCTCAACGTGAGTATGGCCGAGATGAAGTGATCATCCCTTCGATGCTTCTCGAGCTCGAACTGAACGGCATGAACGCCTATTATTTTGTAGCACCGCAAGGCGGGGGGCTCGTGACGACGATCGACGGAAAGCCGGTTCAGGTGATTACGCCGAACTCTCCGCTAGGTGAGGCCCTGCTTGGAAAAAAATGGGGCGAAACGATTGAAGTCGCGATTCGTGGCGGGACGAGACGCTACAAGATCGTCGCTTTCTCGTAGTCGTTAGCCAAGTCCTTAGCCGAGCACCGTTCGGATCACCGAGCGAACCAGCCAAACGACGAGAAGAGTCGCGAGTACGACTCCGATGAATGCGAATCCGGCGACTGCCATCACGGGAAGCAGAATTCCCAGTGCAACGGCCCAGCCCCAAGAGAGTGAAACGGCTTTCCCGTTTACGCTCGCATGGGCGCCAAACGGACTGCGGTGGGCGCTTTCGCTCGTTCCAGAGATCTCGTGTCCATCGCGATCGATCACGACAGGTTCAACGACCCGAATGTGGGTAGGGTTGCTCATTCGAATTTCTGTACACCCGCCTCGTCGAAAGCGCTAGCTGCACCGCGACAGAGGCGGCGGCTCACTCCTCATTTGACCTAATTTGAAAAGAAGCTCGTGATCGTTTCCATCGCGCGGTCGCGGGTCGAGTCGATTTCGTTCAGGATTTCGTGTTGAGCACCGGGAAAGCTGATTTTACGGCAGCTCTTCATCTTGTCGCAGAACTGGTCCTGACCCTTCAGTTTCACGATCTGATCCGCTTCCGCCTGGAACAGAAGTGTCGGAACGGCGATCTGGTCGGCCTTCAGCCGGTGAATCTGATGCGTCGCTGTGAGGCCTTCATGAACCCAGCGGTTCGACGGACCACCGACGGCGGTAGCGGGCTTGTATGCAACGAGAGCCTCCGCCATTTCGAAACGGCTTCGGCTCGTAGTCAGCTTGTTTCCTTCAAACGGAGATTCTGGATACGGCTTCTGGCCGGGCGCGAGCTTGGCGCCCTGGCCAACCGCGGTCAACGTTCCGGCGAGGGCCTGTGCGATCGCGCCCGGATAGGGTGCGGTATTGATCGCGAACATCGGTGAATTGAAAACGATTTTGGTGAACGCGCCCGGATGAGAGGCCGCGTAGAGCGCTGAAATCGCGCCACCCATGGAGTGGGCGAGAAGATAAGTTTCCTCGTACCCTTTGGGCTGAACAATCTGATTCATGAACTTTGTGAAGTCAGCGACGTAGTCGTCGAAGTCTTCGACGTATCCGAGGTCGGGAGTTCCGGCGGAACGCAGCTCGCGATCCGATAGACCTTGGCCGCGATGATCGATGATGTACATCGAGTAGCCCAGGCTTCGAAGGTCGAAGAGAACTTCGGCGAATTTCAGCGAACTTTCCGAACGCCCTGGAGCGATGACAATCGCCCGTTTTGCGCCGGGAACTTCGAAAGCATAGGTGTGAATGTTCAACCCACGGCTACCCACGAAGTTCAGTGGCTTGCCCGATTCGAAAAAAGGGATGAGCTCGGACCGAAGGCTGGCCGCGACCTGGTTTTCAGGCACTGCATGGGCCAGGGGAAGGCCTGAAAAGAGCGCTACGAAGAAAAATGTAAACTTGAACATAACACTCAGATATTAAAACTCGCCTATTCTGGCAAGGTCTAATTCCAGCGCTCTAAGTAGCTGGTTTCTTGTTCTTTTGTGCTGATACGGGCTTCTGAGCATGTGCGGAAGCACCCAGAGCGGCAATCATTCCGAGCTTAATTTTAAGATCCGGAAACTTCCGGGTCCCTCGGTGCATCATCTCTTCCGTCATCTGGGTAAGGCCTTCTTCCGAGGACCGTTTCACCATGACCTGATAAATCAGTGGGTCTTCGACCCCTTCTTGAAGGAGCTTTCGTCCACGCTCAATCGACAGTGAGGCGGTTCCCTTGGTGCGGTCGAAAACCAATAGCTCGAGTCCCTTGAAAGCAGGCGAGGCCTGAAGTGCCGGGGCGGCTCGCTTCAGAAATTCGGCACTCTCGTTCGCGAGACCCGAGTCGATGAGCGAGGTGACGATCTCGTGCATCACGCGTGGGCGATGGACAGCGTAAGGGATGGCTTTCTTGAAAAGATCGAGGGCGCGCGTCTGAACTTTTGTTGAGAGGTAGTATTTCCCGCAGACCACCAGAGCGGCGCAGACGTAGCGAATCACTTCCTCGCTTCGCTCGTCGATCTTAGTGAACGTCTGGTAGTAGCGTTCGACGTCGTCGTAGCTCTTCGTCATGATCGCAAGCTTGAGCACCGAAGTGAGACGTTGAGGATTGGCGGGAAAGTAGAACGAGATTCGCTTCACGATTTCGTAAGCATCGACGAATCGACTCTGCGACATCAGAACGTCGTAGAGACCGATCAGGCATTTGTAGTGAATCTTGTTGTAGTCGAGCCCTTCAGCGAATTTTGTCTCGGCTATCTTGTCGGCCTTTTTCACGAGATTCGTCTGGCCGAGATAGAAGCAGGCCAGTGAAGGCGTCGGGTTGAGTTTCTTTGCTTCGTCGAATGCTTTGATCGCGTCGTCGAACTGACCGTCTTGTAAGAGCTTCTTTCCCGCTTCGATTGCCTTCATGTAGTTCGAAGGCTGAAGCTTCGTCATGGCGGTACGCATGAGGGTCTGTCTGAGGCTGAACGCTGTAAACGGTTTCAGAATGTAGGCGTCGACATCTTCTTCCGCCGCGCGAGCGACCGCAGTCTGAGACGAGTTGCCGGTGACGAGGACGAAGAGAGTCGATTTGGAGTCAGGGTGCTCAGCACGAAGCTTCTGCATCAGGTCGAGCCCGCAACGCGCGCCGAGATTGTAATCTGAGATTACGATCTGAGGTTTGAACTTATGGATCGCTTCTTCAGCATCGGTGAAGCCAGAGACAAACGAAATATTGGTAGGCCTGGCACCTAGATCGGTCAGAGCGGAGTGAAGTGAAGCCTTGCTCGAAGGGCTCGGATCAGCGACGAGAATCCGGCGTTCCTTCAGGTATTGAGCGAAGTACTTTTCCTGTTCCGGACTGAGGCCGCTCGACATCTAGTCCTCTCCGCGAACGTTCTTAAAGAACTGTTCGATCTCGTTCTGGCGGCTCGAGAAGAGTCGTTTCAGTTCTTCCCATTTCTCGGGTTCGAACTGGGTGAGTGAGAGGCGGAGCTGGTCGGCACCCTCGAGATTAAGCACAGACTCGATTTTTGCCTCGGTAACGAAGGGCTTCATGGTCTTTTCGGGCGGTAGACCTCGGGCCGAGATTCCCAGAACCAAGTAGTGCCCTGACGCGAAAGTCTTCGGCGGAATTTCGACTGTGATTTCTTTTTCACCCAGCTCGATCACTTTGATGCGCGAAGGATCGCGCAGCTCGGTGCCGGTGTGCGCGTGTCTGATGTAGCAGATGAGTTCGATCGACTGGAAATCCGAGTCGTTGATTTCTGGAATATCTGAAGTGGGCATGGCGTCAGTACTAGTTTCGGCCCTGACCATTCCTTCGAGAAGGAAAAAGCACCTGAGTAGGGCGCTTTAGAGTCGGTGAGAATTTGACGGAACCGCGAATGGAACTGAAACGAGTAGAATGCCGACGCTCTTGATAGTGAAACCGTTTAAATAGCCGGCCAGAGAGCCCAGCACCTTCGAAGTGACCAGAGTCATCGCGAAGATGCCGACGAGGACGATCGGTACGTAAATGAGCCGAGAAAGACGTTTACCCGAAGCTGCACGGTCGAGAGCCAGTGCGGCGAGTGGGTAGGCTGTCCCAAAGGTGTAGGAGAAGGCTAGGGGATGAAGCGCGGTCGCAAGTCCCAGGGCGAGTGCAAAACGCTCCGCTGTGCTCGCGAGGTTTCGAGCGATGTAGACGTATACCGGGGCGAAGACCGCAATGAGAATCAAGGCTGCGCGACTCAGTGCCTGCGGGTCGTGCTCGGCCCAACCTAACCATTTGACGGCGAGCGCGGGAAATCCGTAGAAGCCTCCCCCCAGGATATCGCCTGGAGTCGAGAGCATCTTTAGATAGGAATGAAATAGAGAGGTGAGGCCGCCAGAAGCGAGTACCGCGGGAATCGTGAGCACGACGAAAAGCAGGCATGCAATAGCGAGCGGCCGAATACGCCAAGCTTTCTGGGGAATTCCGGCCAATGCAATCAGGTGAAAGAGCTTGGCCGAAAGCGAAGCAAGGAGAGCCGTCCAGCCGATCGAGGTCCGCTGACTTGAATCGGTGACGGTCGAGGTGCCCCAGAGTGCTGCCGCAAGCAGGACCGTCGTGATCTGCCCCGCAATCAGATTGTTCATCCAGGTTCCCCAGAAGGGAATGACTGCGGCCATCGCAAGCCAGGGGGTTCGCGAATGGTTTGCGCACCAGCGAACGCAGTAACCCAGAGAAAAAACGAGGCACAGACGCCAGGCGGCTTCCGCCCATCGAAGTGGGAGCGCACTAAACGGAAGAAAGAGCGGCGCGAGCCAGGGCGGGTACTTGTAGCAATGCGTTCCGTCGCGAGCGATGTCGTAGAGCGGAATTCCCTGAACGTAATTTCTTCCGGCTCTCCAGTAGACTTGAAAGTCACCGTCGGTGGCCAGAAAGCTATTGATCAGAAAAACGCCGAACATCACCACACTCAAGGCGAGGCAGGTAAAATACAGGGCGCGTTTCAAATCGAGAGACTTCGTCACATATTGAGCGTGCGCTTATCAACTGCAAGCGCCGCTTCTTTCACGACTTCGGCGAGCGTTGGATGGGCGTGGCAAGTCCGTGCGATGTCTTCCGAGCTTCCGCCGAATTCCATGACGGAAACCGCTTCTGCGATCAGATCGCCCGCACGCGGTCCGATGATGTGAACGCCCAGAACGCGATCGGTCTTGGTGTCGGCCAAGATCTTCACCAGGCCTTCGGTCTCGTCCATCGCTTTCGCACGGCCGTTAGCCATGAACGGGAACGACCCCGACTTGTAGCCCGTGCCTTTTTCTTTCAATTCTTCTTCCGATAGACCGACGCTCGCTACTTCAGGCCAGGTGTAGATCACGCCTGGAATGGTGAGGTAGTTTACGTGGCCCGACTGTCCGGCAAGAATTTCGGCCAGTGCGACGCCTTCTTCGCCGGCCTTGTGCGCAAGCATCGGGCCTGCGACCACATCGCCTACGGCGTAGATTCCCGGAACGCTGGACTGGAAGTGCTCGTCGATGGCGATGCGCCCTGCTTTGTCGGTTTGAACACCGACAGCTTCAAGACCGAGGCCTGCCGTGTACGGTTTGCGTCCAGTCGCGACCAGAATGTAATCCGCTTCCAGAGTGAACTTCGCCGCAGTGGCGCGGTCTTCCGCTTCAACCAGAAGCCAGTCGCCTTTTTTCGTGGCGCCCGTGCACTTGGAGTTGAGCTTGAATTCCATTCCCTGTTTAACGAGAGACTTCTGAAGTTCGGTCGCCATCTGCTTGTCATTGCCAGGGATCAGACGATCGAGGAACTCGACCACGGTAACTTTTGAGCCGAGACGCAACCAGACCGAACCCATTTCAAGACCGATCACGCCGCCGCCGATGACCACCAGATGCTTTGGAACTTCGGTGAACTCGAGTGCTTCAGTGGAACTGACGACACGCTTTCCATCGAAAGCCAGAAATGGAAGGGAAGCGGCTTCGCTTCCGGTTGCGATCAAAACGTTCTTGCCCTGAATCGCGCGCTTTCCACCTTCACCGCTGACTTCGACCGTCTTGATGTCGCCGGCCTTCGTAATCTTGCCAGTCCCTTTCACGGTTTCGATCTTGTTCTTCTTCATCAAGAACTCGACGCCGCTGGTGAGCTGTCTGACGACGCCGTCTTTGCGTTTCATCATCGCCGCAAGATCGAGCTTCACGTCGCCGACCATCACGCCGTGTTTGGAAAGCTTGGTCTTCGCCTGGTGAAAGTGTTCGCTCGACTCAAGCATGGCTTTCGAAGGAATGCAGCCCACGTTGAGGCAGGTGCCACCCAGGGTTTTTTCTTTCTCGACGATGGCGACTTTCATGCCGAGCTGCGAAGCGCGAATCGCGCCTTCGTAGCCGCCGACACCAGCACCGATGACAATCAGGTCGAAAATGGTTTCAGACATGGTGAAATCCTTTCAAAAATCAAATCTCGAAGCCAAGCTTCTCTGGGTGCTCGAGCGCGTCTTTCAGGGTGACGAGGAAAGTAACGGCACCTTTTCCGTCGATGATGCGGTGATCGTAAGAAAGCGCGAGGTACATCATCGGACGGATCTCGACTTTGCCGTTCACAGCCATCGGACGATCCATTGTTTTGTGCATTCCGAGAATACCGCTCTGTGGAGGGTTCAGAATCGGAGTCGACATCAATGAACCGTACGTTCCACCGTTCGAAATCGTGAACGTGCCGCCCGACATGTCCGCGATCGAGAGCTTGCCGTCGCGGCCTTTGATGGCGAGCTCGCCGATTTTCTTTTCGATCTCGATAAAGCTCATTTTGCCTGCATCGCGAACGACTGGAACCACCAGCCCGCGTGGAGTGCCCACGGCGATGCCGATGTCGTAGTAGTCGTGATAGACCATGTCTTTACCGTCAATCGAGGCATTCACTTCCGGAATGGCTTTCAGCGCAAGGATGGAAGCCTTGGTGAAGAACGACATGAAGCTGAGCTTCGTGCCGTATTTCTTTTCAAACGCGTCTTTATGTTTGTTTCTGAGCTCCATCACCGGGCCCATGTCGACTTCGTTGAAAGTCGTGAGGATCGCGGCGGTGTGCTGAGCTTGTACCAAGCGCTCGGCGATTTTTGCGCGAAGCAGTGACATCGGAACGCGGCGATCGCCTGGGCGATCCGCGACAGCGGGAGCCGCAGGTTGCGGAGCACGTGCGGCCGGAGCTGCAGTTGGAGTCGAGTGCGAAGAAGATCCGGCTGGTTTCACGCCAGTCGTGTGGTTGAGAACGTCACCCTTGGTGATGCGGCCGTCTTTTCCAGTTCCATGAATTTTTGATGGATCGAGATTTTGATCCGCGACGGCTTTGCGAACGGCTGGGCTCAGAGGAATTTCACTCTCGGGGGCTTTTCCGTCGGCTGCTGCAGGTGCGGCAGCTGGGGCCGATTTCGCGACCGGCGCATCAGCCGCGGTTGTTGCCGTGGCCGCATCGTCGATCACACCGATCAGTTCGCCGACCGGAATGCGTTCACCGGCTGGTTTAAGCTGGGTCAAAACGCCGGAGGCTTCAGCGACGATTTCCACCGTCGCTTTATCCGATTCGATTTCCAGAAGGAGCTCGCCGTTTTTCACAGCTTGGCCATTCTGCTTTGCCCATTTCAGAATGCTGACTTCGGTGATGGATTCGCCGACGCTCGGCGCAACGACATTGTGTTTCATGACATTTTTCTCGCGGGTGTAGAGCTGAGTTCTAGTGCATTTCTGGGGATTTGACGAGGGCGGAGTCGGAAAGTCACATAACCAGACACGCCGCGTTACTCTAGAGGTTTGAGCATTCCATCTTTGAGTCCCTGAATCAGGCTTTCAAACTGAGGAAGCGGAAGCATTCCTGGCTGTTCGAAGACCAGATCGCCACGGTAGAAGGCCATCAGAGTCGGAATCGATCGAACGGCGAAGGCCGCCGCAAGCTCGGTGGCTTTTTCGGTATTCACCTTCCCGAAATAGACCTCGGGATGAAGCTCGGCGGCTTTTTCAAAAACCGGCGCGAAGATCTTACAGGGGCCACACCACGCGGCCCAGAAATCCAAAATTACCAAGGCATTCGAATCCACCACCGATTCAAAACTATCCATCGTCACGTCATGAGTCATGTCCGCATCGTATTCTGGTCGGCCTTGCGAGTGAAGTGGGATAGTTTGCGCGGCGCGATGCGTTATGCATCTAGAACGCTTTCATGGTGTAAGCTGGTCCGATGAATTCTGAATCAAAAGTTCACGCGAAAGCGACGCATTCATTTCACGCCCCTGCCGAGCGAGTTTTCGAAGCCTGGCTGAAGCCCGAGACCATCGGAACTTGGATGTTCGGGCCGGGCATTCGCGAGGAAGAAGTCATTCATTTGAAGAACGACCCTCAAGTGGGCGGAAAGTTTTCCTACCTGGTGAATCGCCAAGGTGTCGACCTGGATCATATCGGCGAGTATTTGAAGATCACTCCACCCAGCCATCTCGAATTCACGTGGGGCGTCCGTCAGGACCAAGGGGCGACAAGTCGAGTGATCATCGATATTGCACCCAACGCTCAGGGATGTGAACTCACGCTTGATCACGAGATGGACGAAGCCTGGGCCGATTTCGTCTCGCGAGTCGAAGGAAGCTGGACCAAGATGTTGAACGCATTGGATGCGGCGCTGAAGTGAGAGTCTCCCTATTTAGTTCGATGATGAGTTCAATCACTCTCTTGTTGGTCTTTTTCTCTAGCCCGACTTGGGCCGCCACGAATCATCTCTCGCTCTTATCCGAACTCTTTCCGGCAGCGCACCAACAGCTTTTTAGAAATCTGCGCGATCAGAAGATGAATCCCTCGTACGAATTTGACGTCGGCAGGACACCCGAAGAAGCCCTGAAAGAGGGCATGGGTGGGGCCTGTAACACCCACGCTCGAACCGCCGCGCTCACTCTCATGAAGAACGGTGTTCCGGCCGAAGATCTCAGGATCGTGAGTGCGGTGAATAACTCGTCTCTGGATGCCTTGTGCCTGGGAAAAAAAGCCAAGGCAGCGCAAGCCACTCGCGACGGACTCGCCGGTCATGTGTTCCTGCTCATTAAGTCAGGCGCTGGTTGGTACCTCGTGAATACGACGACGGTTCCGAAGACTCCGCCGGCGCAGAAATTTGGACCACTGGGCCTTGAGTACGCAGTGTTCATCAGTCCCCAAGCCTTAGACGCTCAGATGAAGGCAGGGCCCGTTCGAATTCCAAACACTGCCACAGGCAGCCTGCCGCCATCGATATTTGGGACGATGACGATTTTCAGCTCGGTTCGTCCGGATCGGTATCCACTACACGACTTTAGTGGACGTCGAAGACTCGTCGCGAGCGGAAATCTGGCGAGTGATGTATGTCGGTACAATGGTTCAGCTAAGCACTAGAAAAGCTCGTTTTTCACGGTAAGTCTGTCTATCATCCGCCGATGAGCGACGCGCAACACACACTGGTCATTCTGTTCGTTGTATACGTCGTAACCACAGTCTCACTTGGGCTGATCACGGGTTTAATCTGGCTCAATCAGCGCGACCCGCTACTTCGAAAACTGACGCTCGCCTGCTTCTTTGCTGCAGGCGCGACAGCCTTGCAGGTGGTCGTACCGCAAAGTGCTCTCATGAATTCCTTGGCTGTGCTCTTTTCGCTGCCTTCGTACGCACTGTTTTGTCGCTTATTGGGTGAGCTTTCTGGCAGTAAGATTTCAAGGCGGCAGGTTCTGGCCGGACTAGGCTTGGGTCTCGTCGGTTCCATTGCTGGATCGGCGTTGGGCCTTCCGTTCTGGGCGATCTCGTTGCCGAGCTGTCTCGCACTTGCTTATCCTGCGCTTTACGCGGGTTTCATGGGACTGCGGCCTCGGAATTCCCTGAGTTTCGAAATTCGGACCCTGAGCGTCGTCATGGTTCTGGCTGGGGTTCACGTTCTTGATTACCCATTTCTTCGGCAGAACCTTGGATTTGCACCTTATGGGTTCGGTATCTCAATCATATTCTTGTTCTGGATCGCCGTTCTAGCCCCTTACGCAATTCTTCGGAAAACCAGAGACGAAGTCATTCTCGCTGAAACCACCGCAAGATTGTCCGCCGAAAACGCGATGGACGAGTTCGTTTCGCTGGCGTCGCACGAATTCAAAACGCCAGTGACCTCGATGCTGCTCAGGCTTTCGATGGTGAAGCGCGAGCTCGATCGTCACACTGAAGAGAGCCCGATTTCGCCAGAAAAAATACGGCGGCTAACGGAACAGTCCATGCGACAGACGGAGCAGCTCGGGCGCCTAGTAGACAACCTTCTCTCCGTACCGCGAATGCGCGCGGGAATGATCGCGGTCAAACGGGAAAGAGTCGAGCTGGGGCGACTTACCGTCGAGGCCGTTGAACGGTTCGCCGATCCGCGCTTGATTTTAGAATGCATCGAAACGCTTGAAGGTCATTGGGATCGCACCGGGCTCGAACAAGTGCTGACCAATATCCTTGGGAACGCCCTGAAATATGGATTGGATAAGCCGGTAGTCGTTCGGGTGAAACGAAATTTGAACCAGGCCGTTTTAGAAGTCGAAGATCAGGGAATTGGGATCGAGCCTGAAGCCATTTCTCGAATCTTTGAGCCCTATCGGCGTGCGCCGAGTGCGAGCGGTTTCGGCGGAATGGGGCTCGGGCTCTACATCGTGAAGCAGATCATCGAATCCCTGAACGGCGTAGTCAGCGTGCAGAATCGCTCTGATGGAGTGAAGGGATGTCTGTTTACGGTTTGTCTGCCGCTTTTGGCGGCTGCGGATGCGTAGTGGCCGAAAAACATCACGTGACCCGTGCGTTTCGCTGAAATCAGCCTATTTCTCTATCGAGTACGATCGTCTCGCTCGCTACCGTGCCCGCGTTGTATTTCCGACGCTCACCCGTTGCCTGAAAACCCAGCTTTGCCCAGAAGCTGAACGCATCGACATTCGTCGCAACGACGCCGATACGAATGCGTTTCATCTCGGGCCATTCACGAGCAATCCAAACTCGAAGCGCCTCAAACGCAAAAGTCCCAAGACCGCGGCGCTGATGGCTTTCCGAGATCAGAAGTAATCCGAGAACAGCGGTCGAAGCATTAGGAAACCCACGAACAACATCGATGCAACCGATGGGTGCGGTTTCTTCGCTCTCGCGAATCGCAAAAATCCGCTTATCCGAAAACTCCCGCAGAGGCGGGAGCGCCGCAAATGTCCCGGTACCTGCTTCGGTGGAAACGAGTCCACCTTCGATCAATGTCCAGTACCCTGGCACGCTCCCCAGGAGCTGCTGAAGCAGGATCTGATCTTCTTTCGATTCGGAGTTCAGCTCGCGAAGCAGTCTAACCTCATCAGCCGTTGAACGCCGCTTCGAGGAATGCCTTGAGCTGAGACTCGTGAGCTTTCGGCGATCCGACGGCGGGCGCCGAACCGATGTCGCGACCGACGTAACGAATCGCGCGACCGCCCACCTTGGTTGCGAAGTCGCCTAGGCCACCCATCCACTGAGCGAAGACAAACTGCCAGCCGCCCATGTTGCGAGGCTCTTCCTGGACCCAAATGAATTCTTTCGTGCCGGTGTACTTCGAAAGGACCCCAGCAAGCATTTCTGCGGGCCACGGATAGAACTGCTCCATGCGCACGATGGCGACGTCGTCGAGTTTACGCGCGGTTCGCTCGTTGACGAGTTCGTAGTAAACCTTACCGCTGCAAATCAGAACGCGCCTGATCGAACCGGCGTTTTTCACGGTCGGATCATCGATCACTTCTTGGAAGCCACGCTTCGAAAGATCATCGAGCGAGGAAATCGCCTGTGGAAGACGGAGCAGGCTTTTCGGCGACATCACGACCAGCGGCTTTCTGAAGTCGCGTTTCACCTGACGACGAAGCGCGTGGAAAATCTGTGCAGGCGTCGAGAGGTTCACCACCTGCATGTTCTGGCGTCCGCAGAGATTCAGGAATCGCTCAAGCCGTGCGCTTGAGTGTTCCGGCCCCTGACCTTCGTAGCCATGTGGAAGCAAGAGAACCAGGCCGTTCATGCGCTGCCATTTGCTTTCGGAGGTCGCGATGAACTGGTCGATGATGACCTGAGCGCCGTTGGCGAAGTCGCCGAACTGCGCTTCCCAAATCGTGAGCGCTTGTGGAGCAGCCAGGGCGTATCCGTACTCGAAGCCGAGCACGCCGGTTTCACTCAGGTGTGAGTTGTAAACCATATAGCGGCCTTGGCCCGAGCGAATGTGATTCAGGGGCGTGTACTGTTCGCCCGTTTCAAAATCGTTCAGCACCGAGTGGCGATGCGTGAAGGTTCCGCGCTCGGCATCCTGGCCCGAGAGACGGATACTGTGACCTTCGTTGACCAACGACGCGTAAGCAAGCGCTTCGGCATTGCCCCAGTCCAGGCCCACGCCGTCTTGAACGGCTTTTGACCGAGCTTCGAAGAAACGTGAAAGCTTCGAATGAAGCTGGAAACCCGCAGGCATCTTGTTGATCTTGTCGCTCAGCTCTTTGAGAGTCTTCTCATCGACCGCCGTCTTTGCGGGCGTGAAGAGCTCCTGATCGGAAGGCTGATGGAAGCCTTTCCATTCGCCTTCGAAAACTGAATTATGCTTGTACGGCGCTTCTTTCTTGGTGATCTGCTGAGCGGCGGTCAGCTTTTCCATCACCTGGTCGACGACGCCTTGAACATCACCGGCGCCGATGACGCCGGCTGCGGCCAGTTTCTGACCGTAGAGTTCACGGGTCGAAGTATGGGCTTTGATCTTCTTGTACATCAACGGTTGCGTGAACGAAGGTTCGTCGCCTTCGTTATGGCCGTGCTTGCGATAGCATACGAGGTCGATGAAGACGTCGGCACCGAACTTTGTGCGGAACTCGGTAGCCAAGCGCGATATGTGCCAGACCGCTTCCGGGTCGTCACCATTCACGTGGAAAATCGGCGAGTCGAGCATGCGCGCCAAGTCCGTAGAATAGGGCGTCGAGCGCGAGTCTTTCGGCGACGTCGTGAAACCCACCTGGTTATTGATCACGATGTGGAGCGTACCGCCCGTCGAATAGCCTTCGAGATGGCACATCTGCAGAGTTTCGTAGCATACGCCCTGGCCCGCAAAAGCGGCGTCGCCGTGAATCACGATCGGAACGACCTTGGAACCCTGCTTGTCGCCGAGTTTATCCTGCTTCGCACGAGCGGTGCCTTCGACCACCGCGCCCACGAATTCCAAATGGGATGGGTTGAACGCAAGCGAGAGGTGAACTTTCTTGCCCTGACGGGTCGTGATGTCGGCCGAGTACCCTTTGTGATACTTCACGTCGCCTTCGCCTTCAGACGGGTCGAGCTTGTAGGTGCCTTCAAATTCCGTGAACAGGTACTGAGGCGCTTTTCCGAAAACGTTGCAAAGAACGTTCAAGCGACCTCGATGTGCCATGCCGAGAACGAATTCGTTCGCGCCGGTCTCGGCGGCGACTTCGATCATGCAATCGAGCGAAGGAATGATGCTCTCGCCACCCTCAACCGAGAAGCGCTTCTGCGCGACGTAACGAGTGTGCAGGAATCGCTCGAGCGATTCGCTTTCGGTCAGGCGTCGGTAAATCGTTTTCCGAGTCTCAACGTCGAGGCTTGGCTGGTTCTGATTTTTTTCCATCTGCGCGATCAACCAATCGCGAGCTTCTTTGCTCTCCATATGAG
>FSTM01000105.1_pt1 | contig 14347 bp, 14 predicted proteins | sample 1636911 | NCBI WGS metagenome assembly FSTM01 (sample SAMEA3914816, study PRJEB12502) | metagenome | biome: forest; material: soil | place: USA | collected 2011-09-16 | depth 0.3 m
GCGCCATATAGCACAAACTTGCGACTCGCTGCGTAGCAAACCGAGAGCCGTTAGGCGGAAGGTTTGCGAAGCCTATACGTCTAAATAATGGACACCTGACCGTTCTGAGCTCTGGGTCACGACTGCCTCAGTCATTAAATACTTAGTGTAATCATGTGGTTACAAGGCTGTCGGACGGTATGAAGGCTGCAATTCATACCCAGCATGACGGTGAAACTAGTGATCCTCAGTGCCCTGTTTTTGGCCCCGCAGATCCTCCTTTCTCCTTCCCTGGCTTCGGGAATGAGCGACATCGATCCAGTGCATGAACGCATGACTTTGAACGAAGTCGAAGCGGTACTGACGAATCGCCTTCGCGCACCGGCTCTCGAAAAAGCACCCGAGCTGGCTCGCCACCTTTTCGCACTCTGCGAAGAATACAAATTTGACCCAGCATTCGTGCTCTCGCTCATCGATAAAGAAAGCACGTTTGACCCTCGCGCAAAAAGCTTCGTCGGCGCCATTGGCCTCATGCAGCTTTTGCCTAGCACGGCCAAGTACATCGCTGAACGCATCGATTTCGACGGCTATCGCCGCGCTGCCGATCTTAGAAATCCATTCGTGAACCTGACCTTGGGCGTGGCTTACTTGAGCTACCTCCGCGGTCGTTTCCCTGCTTCTCAGCAATTCCTAGCCGCCTACAACATGGGACCAACCGCGGTCGGACGCATGGTCAATCGCCAGCAGTTTCGCCTCGGGGCAGTGAGAAACTATGTTCTCGGAATTCAGAACGGTCGCCACAGCATGAAGCGCGCAGGAATTCGCATGGTTTCGGCTCAGGTGCAGTGAGTCTTTCTTGAGAATCATTCTCATTATTGGTAGGACCCACGGTTATGGTGGGCCCGATGGAAAACGAAAAGACGCTTGCGCAGCTGATCCCAGGTGAAAAGGGCGTCATCACGGCCGTTCGGGACACCGTGGGTAAAGAGGTTCTCAATCGACTCCTTGAAATGGGTTTGATTGAAGGCTCCCCGGTTGAAATGGTTCATGAAGCCCCGTTTGGTGGCGATCCCATTGCCGTTCGCACTCGAGGTACGTTGATCGCGCTTCGCCGAAACGAAGCAGCGTGTATCTTAGTAAGTCTCGGGGTGAAGCGATGAGTTCCGAAGCTGTTCTTCCTAAGATCGCGCTAGCGGGCAACCCAAACTGCGGCAAAACCTCTCTCTTCAACGCCCTCACCGGTGGCCGACAGAAAGTCGGAAATTATCCCGGTGTGACCGTGGAACGCAAAGAAGGCCGAATCACTTCTCCATCCGGGAAGTCACTCGTTCTTCTCGATTTACCAGGGACCTACAGTCTCGATGCGCGCACGCCTGATGAAGCCGTCACACGCGACGTGGTGCTCGGAAAACTTAAAGAAGAGGCGGCCCCCGATCTTGTGATCGCCGTCGCCGATGCGACCTGTTTAGAGAGAAGTCTGGGTCTTGTAATCGAGCTGCGAGAGATCGGTCTTCCGACCGTTCTTGCGCTCAACATGATGGACCTGGCGCGTACCCGAGGAATGGAGCTCGATCTCGATGCTCTGACTCGCGAGCTGGGGATTCCTGTCATTCCTACGGTTGCGACTCGCAAACAAGGAACGCGCGATCTGATTGCAGAGGCTGAAAAGCATCTCGCCTTGAATTCCGTTTCAGGGAAAGAGCCTGTTTGGCTGAAACCAACCCCTGATCAAGTCAGAGCCAGGTTTGCCGAAGTCGACCGTGTCCTTCGTGTGGCGTTGAAACGTGCGGCGGGGCCAACTCTCTGGACGGATCGACTGGACCGCGTTTTACTCCATCCGTTTTGGGGCTTTCTTATTTTGGCGGTCGTTCTGGCTGTCGTGTTTCAGTCGATTTTCAACTGGGCGAGCGTTCCTCAGGATCTGATCAAAAACGGGCTCGCATCGCTCGGAAAACTGGTTGAAGGCATGATGGCGGCAGGTCCGCTTCGCAGTCTTCTTGTCGACGGAATCATTGCCGGGGTCGGTTCGGTTCTCGTGTTCCTGCCTCAGATCCTTCTGCTCTTTTTATTCATTCTTTTGCTGGAAGACTCGGGCTACATGGCCCGCGCGGCCTTCCTCATGGACCGAATGATGGGACGAGTTGGCCTGCACGGTCGCGCGTTCATTCCGCTGCTTTCGTCTTTTGCCTGCGCGATTCCTGGAATCATGGCAACGCGAACGATTGAAAACCCACGCGATCGGCTCACGACCATTCTCGTGGCTCCGCTCATGACGTGCTCGGCGCGCCTTCCGGTATACTCATTGATCATCGCCGCGTTCATTCCGAATCGCGTGGTCTGGGGCCCGTTCAAGCTTCAAGGTCTCGTCATGCTTGCGCTCTATGTCGCCGCGGTCGTAATCGCTCTTGCGGTCGCGATGATCCTGAAGCGCACGGTATTGAGCGGCGCGAACCCACCGCTTTTGATGGAGCTTCCTACCTATAAAGTTCCAAGCATTCTGGGTGTGTTCGTTGGACTACTCGAACGTGCGAAGCTTTTCCTTCGCCGAGCCGGTACGGTCATCCTGACGTTGATGGTCATGCTCTGGTTCCTTTCGTCCTACCCGCAGGCGCCTGCGGGCTCTACAAAGCCTGCGATTGAATACAGCTTCGCAGGAAGGCTCGGTCACGTGATCGAGCCGATTCTCAAGCCGATTGGTTTCAATTGGCGGATCTCGATTGCACTCATTCCGGGCTTTGCGGCCCGTGAAGTGATGGTTGGCGCACTTGCGACGGTTTATGCCGTCGAGGCGAAGGAAGACTCGGGAACGCAGGCTCTGGGCGAAGCCTTGGCCAAAGATTGGACCCTGGCAACGGCATTGAGCCTTCTGGCTTGGTATGTGATTTCGATGCAGTGCGCTTCCACCCTGGCTGTCACTCGCCGAGAGACGAATAGCTGGAAATGGCCTGTGGTCATGTTCGTTTACATGACCGTGCTGGCGTACGGCGCTTCGTATGCGACCTACCGAATCGCCTGCGGATTGGGCTTAGGTTGAAACTCGATTCGCACTCGCAAGAATGGATCATGTACGGCGTCGTCGCCCTTTCTGGAGGGCGCCTTCTCTGGCGATTGTTTCGGCAGGGAATTGCGCCCAGCCTGGCGAAGTTTCTGCTTAGACGAGGGAAGGTCAAATGGGCGATGCGCCTGAATGCCCTGAACCCAGGAAAAAATTGTCACTAAACGATTTCAGAGCACTAACACCCTGAGTCAGTGCTTTTAGCGGCCGTCCTGTTGCGAGTCCCTAGGAACTGGGCTAGCAAGAGATTTCAGGGGGCAGTGAAGTTGATTTTTCGGATGGGCACTTTCATTGCTCTCGCACTTTTTATGGCCGTGTCTCTGCCCAGTGGTTCTGGACATGGCTCTGGGCGTGGAACCGCTCGTGCGGACGACGCGATTGAAAGTCCCTACTTCGGCTACACGGCTTCAGAAATTGTTTCAGACGAATCTTCGGACGAAAAATCCAAAGTTCCTGCCGCTGATCTTCTCGCTTATTTTTCCGCGACTTGCCCAAGCCAGGGTGAATGGACGCGTGCGGCGCTCGGGCAGGCTCAGTCCTTGATGACAGCGTTTCGATCCATTCAGGACGATCCTGACTGCAAGACCGTTTCGGGCGCAGTGGGTGAGCTCCAGATTTTGAACAATCGAATCGTCGATCTTCAAAATATCGCGACGACTCAGTCGCAGGTCAACAGTTTGAAGAAGCAAGAGCAGGATCTCATGCTTCAGCTTTCAAACACGACCGACCCGGCGCTACAGCTTGCGATCGCTACTCAGCTCAGCACCGTTCAAGCGACCCTTGTTGGCGCAATGGGTGCTGCCGAAGCCGACCAGCAATACGCGCGGCCGCAACAGGCTGAACTTTTGACCCAAGTGGTTCAGAGCACCAATACCGTTTTGTCGCAGGCGATTAATAATCAGTCCTGCCTAATGAAAAAGCCCAACATCCTGCCGGCGCTCGCGTCGCTGGGAAGTTCGGTCGCTTCCGCCGTTTCAACGGTGAACCCGATTCTCTCGATGGGAATTGCGGCGTTTACGGAGCTTCTCGGGCAGACGATCGAATATTTTCGCAAGCGCCCAATCGCACGCAGCATTCGTCGAATTTCGGATTCGATGGCAGTGACCGCTTATTCCTGCGTGCTCGAATCACTTTCGAATCAGTGGTGCATGGCTGACGACGCTGAACGCGTGGTCAGAATGAAGGCTGATGCGAGAACCCATCCTATCGGCGACGGTCGACTCGTTTCCGCGGTCCGTTTGCTTGACCGCGAGATTCCTGCGTTTCTAGGATGGCTCGATACGCTTCGCGCCGGCAACAAGCCCGCCAACGAAAGCGACGCGGCTCGACAGCAAGAAGTTTTCGACCGCGATGCGCGTGTGCGTTCCGCTCCTCCACTTGCGGCCGGAACGCTTCAGCAGGCTCGTCAGATTTTCGACTCGGCTACGGACGATGAAGGCCGTTGGCGCGTGATGAAGAAAGCCGTGAACGATATTTACGGGAAGTTCACTGTGGTCTCTCCTTTCGGAAGAAACCCACTGAGTGACATTCTTCAGGAACCTTTTGCGCGTTACTTCCTTCTTGGGCTTGCGGAGACTGAAGTGCCTCGCAACAGCAACGGCGTGATCGGATTCGATCAGTTCGACCCATTCACGCAATGGCCTCTTCAGGGGCGAGTCTTCACGCCTAATCTGGATATCGTCGAAACTCAGGCCGATGCCTGGGCTAATCTTGCCCGACAACGCGTGTCTCGCGAGATGGCGATGATTCTTCAGCCCGATGCGCTTCGGACCTTGTCTGAAGCATTCGATCCGAGCAGCAACGCCTACAAGGTTTCGGCGCGAGATGCGCTTCATACTCTTCGAGTTTTCCTGGTTGACCGTGGATCCCAGACTTTCGCGAATGCGCCCTTTCGTCGCATTTATTTCGACACGATTGAAAAGCTTCAAGCCATCGAGGCGCAGATCGATTCGATTTCGCCGGCGGCCTTGGCGGCATCCCAGAATGGGATCTTCTCGGGAACTGTTTCAACTGATCTGACTCCCGAGCAGCAAACCCTGGCGACGATTTACAGCATCGCGAATTTGCAATACGGCAGCGGTTTCATTCGTGGGCGCATGGAGATGGCGATGCGCTTGGCGTTGATGCAGCTCTTCGCAAGTCTGTCTCCGGCCGATCAGAATGTCGCTGCACAGATTCTGGCCTCGGATCGGTTCCTGGATGTTTTGCAACGCGTGAGCGGAACAGACAACTTGGCCGTGATCCTTTCCGATATTCAAAAATCTAAACCGGTGACCCAGGAAACGTTGCAGGCGTTTGCCAATCTCTTCGATGCCAATATTGAGCGAGTGCTGAAGCATCAGCGCAAACAAGAACATGATGTCGGTGGGGAATCAGGGCGTTCCTATCGCCGTGTTCGAGCCGAGCTTTGCCTTCAGCTTTTAGCCGTACCGAAATGGCCCCGCCAAGTCTCACAAGATCTTTGCGACGGAATGCAGCTCGATCCCGTCATTGCGGGCGGTCCAAGCTCGGTCAAAATCGACGAAAGCATTTTCCGTAAGCCGCACAATGAACGCGCGTGCTCGTATCGCGATTACATGCGCCTTTCAAAAATCTACCAAGACTGGCACTCAACGCCGGCTGGCGGTTGAAAGAATCGCTCCGAGGCGGTTCAGGCTCGTCGTCGCTCGTGCAGTCGCTGCGTCGGCGTCGTGAGTATGTGAGCAGCCATCACTGGGAGAGTCGACACCGCTTGCTTGAGGGGCCGTCTTGGCAGATGGCTCAACCGAGTTTTCAGTCAGTGCCAGATTCACGTGGACGGAAGGCTGCGTGCGTTTAAGTACAGTTCTGATCTGTGAATTCAATTCGGCGTGACCCTGTGAAAGGGCGTTCACTCGCTCCAGCTCGGCGTCCGAGCGTGAAAGATCGCTCATGACTTCGACTCGAAGATGGTCCGTGACGCTTTCGAGTTTCTCGAGATAGTCGCGAGCCTTCGCTGCGGACGATTCAATATAGGAATTGCTGGAGTGAGTGCGCGACGGAAAGTAAGAGAAAGCGCCCACCTTCACGCCATCTTGAAGCATCGTCTCAACGGTGACTTCCTCGAGTGGAAATTGAATCGTCAGGCGAATGAGCGCGGCGTCCAGTTTTTCGAATGCGTCCGTCAGCGCCATGAGGTTCTGGTGGGTGGGTTTTGCATTATAGGTTTCGCCGGCTGCATCCATGGCATCGGAAGTCGAGTTCATGTTGTTTTCAACTGCGTTTGCGCCCATGCCGGCTTTTGCGGCCTCAAGCTCGAAGAGGTGGTGCATGAATTCATGAACCACGATCCAACGGTTTCCGTCTCGGCGAACACCGATCATGGCAGACCGTGACGTCGAGGCCGCATCAGGCGAGTTCAGATTGAGATAGAGACCGGCAAGGAAGCCTTTTGATGTCGCACCGTCGGTCGCGGAATTCCAAACCCTTTCGAAGTCGCTGGGTGCTTCGGCCAGGAAATCAAATGGGTTGCAGGAAGCGCCCGATTTGTTGATGCGGTGAACTTCGACTCCGTAGCTATTCGCCACTTTTACAGTTTCAATAATGGATGTGGAGCGGACCCGCTTCAGAGCCGCGGCGTCGATCGCCTTGTCGAAGTAGGTTTTTCGAACGTCGGGCTGTGCCTGCCCAGGCTGTGCTGGGTCGCCCTCGGTCGGCGCGAACTGACACGCGGCCTGGATGTACTCTTCGTTCAGGTTGTCTACCGTCGTGTTGCTGGTGTCTTTGGGTGCGTTGCAACCTGTGGCTGCGATCATCACTAAGAGAGGGGCGACGAGGGTTCTACGGGATGGGATCATGAGTGACCTCAAAGGGTCACTGACATATCAAGTCATACTATTTTTGTCAAGCAATCTAGAACCAGAGCTTCCCGTTAGCCATGACGCTGAATACCGTCGGGCCATTAGCCCCAATGCAGAATACGTCGCTGACCTCGGCGCCAATCGAAAGTCTGCCATAGAACTGGTCGTAGCCGATCTTGGGACCGATGAAGAACCAGTCATTTCCATTGGCGAAGTTGACGTTGGCTGCGCCATTGGTCGCGTCAGCGGCGCCTGAAATCGAGAGGATCCCCATTTTCGCACCTGCGCTGAAACCACGGAGCTGGCTGTCGAAGAGGTGCTCAATAAAGACCGTGTAAAAGCGGGACTTGGCTGCGAAGTCCGCGGTCTGACCGGAAGAGGCCAGTGCGGCTGAAACGCTATAGGCCTGGTACGAGACCCCGAGCGAGAACGCAGATTTGACCTGATACGAAGCCACTAAGCCGTAGGCGAAGACGAAGCTAGAGCTCGATGGGAATGAGACGCCGGTCAAGGCGCCAACATAGCCCCGAGTATCGGTTACACCGAAAGAGTTGAGAGGAAATAGGGTCGCCGTCGCTAAAAGTACCGCAAGCCGGCGTGTATTTGGGCCCAGGTGGACTCCCATCCCAAGAGCGTAACACGGTTTTAACGTTTCTAAGGATTACTTAGAGCCGCCGCCGGCCGCCGGGCTTTCAACGTTCAAAGCGAAACGGGTCAGGCCGGCCTGACGAAGAGTATCCATCAGTTTCACGACGGTGCCGTGTGGAGTCGCTTCATCCGCGCTGATCAAAGCCGCTTGGTCTGGGTTCTTGGCCACGACTTCAGAAACTTTCTGAGCCAACGTGTTCCAGTCGACTTCCGTCTTGTCCCAGAGAACTTTGCCTTCTTTTGAGATCGTGAAGTTCAGAGGATTTTTTTCGGGATTCGAGTCGCCGGTTTTTGCTTTCGGCAGCTGGACCTTGATGGCGGATTGATACAGGACAGGCGCGGTCATCAGAAAGATCACGAGCAAAACGAGAACGACGTCGACCAGTGGGGTGACGTTAATTCCTGAGACGTAATCGTCTTCGGCGCCGCCGAAGTTTCCGCCTGCCATGGCCTTACTCCTGACGTCCGGCCATCTGGCCGATCAGATAGCTCTTCATGGCTTCCGCTTCAGCGAGAGCCGAGCGAACGCGGCGCTGAAAGAAGTTGAAGGCGACGACGGCAGGGATAGCGACGAGAATTCCGACCGCGGTTGCGACCAGCGCTTCCGAGACGCCGGCCGTGACGGTTGAAACTCCCTGAGCCTGTTGGCGTGCGAGATCGTGAAAGGCTTTGATGATGCCGAGAACGGTTCCGAAAAGTCCGACGAACGGGGCGTTTGCACCGATCGTGGCAAGAATCGCGAGATTGCGATCCCAGGAAAGTTTGGCTCGAACCACGACGTCTTGCGCGACTTCCGACAGAACATCGGTTCCGGTATTTTTATGCGCGATCTTCTGTTCCAAAAGCGCGAGGGCCAGGCCTGACTCGAGGTCGGGGCCCACACCTTTGGCTTGGCTCTGGGCCCGCGCTTGCGCAGCTTTCAGAGCCTCGGGCCAGCGTCCCTGCGACGAGGCTTCGCGAACCGCTTTTCGAAAGTCGATCAGCCCTTTCGAAGCGTTTCGATAGAACTGGATTCGTTCGAAAATGACCGACACCGAAACGACGGAGAGGATCACAAGAAGGTAGAGTACCCATTCGGCACCCATGAGCGACATTCCGAGGAAGAGATTCGAGAGCATGGCTCAAAGCTACACCCGGGAAGGTCAGGGCTCAACGCACTAAATTGCTAGATGCAAATTATTTGCGGAGGATGATCTTCATCACTTCGTCGACGCGCGTTTGCCAGATATCGATCGCGCGAGCGAACTGAGCCTCACCCTCTACGTCGGGCTCTTGGGCTCGGGATTGGTCCTGAAATATGACCAAAAGTTTACGGATTTCCTGAATCGAGGCCTGAAGCTCCGTGATTTCCTTCAGCAGCACGTCGTCGCGCTTCTTGGTGACGCGGTAGAGTTTGTCGCGAACGTGCTTCAGACGCATTCCGACCGACTGAGCGCGCCAGCGGTTCCAGAAGGCGGCTTTACCGGTCTGGGCCTTTCCCCGAGTTTCGAGTCGCTGGGCCCGGGTCTCCAGTTCCAGCATCGAGTCTTGAAGGTCCTTCACGGCCTTGTTGTCCTCGGGGGTCATGAATTCCGATGGCCCGGACAGCCGGACCGGCTTGTTCTGCGCAAAGCCGTTTCCGGACCAAGACGTCAGAACCAGTGCGAGAAGTGCAGCGGTGAAAGGCTTCATGTGGAGATCTCCCGACTATTTACGAAGCAAGACAGACATGACGATGTCGATGCGCTTTTGAGCGGCTTCGATGTCCTGCTGAAGAGCCTGTGCAGCGATTTCGTTGGCGTGGATAGTGGCAGTGTCCAATGTATTGGGCTGAGAGCCCGCGATCTGGTCCGTGGCTTGGTGCTGCTTGCCTTGAGTGACGAGTTGCCGAGCCTGAGCCAAGACGCCTTCCATCACGCGAAGGTCATCTTTAAGACTCATGACTTCTTGAATGAGAGTGTCGTCGCGCTTCTTCGTCGTTCGGTAGAGTTTTCCGCGAACCTGGTTCAAGCGCTTGGTGATCGACTTCGCGCGCCAACGGTTCCAGAAGGCCGTCAGACCTTTCTTCACCATCTTGTCGCTGGCTTTGCCGATCTGGTTCTTTTCCCGGGCCTCAAGCTGAGTCGCGCGGCTTTCCAGGGTCAGCATCGAGTCTTCGAGAGCTTTCAGTGCCTTCTGTTGTTCGGGACTGAGCGTGTCCGAAGGGCCGGCCAACTGCATCTGCTTGATCTGGGCGTAGCTAGTGCCGACCCAGGCGGTTTGAGCGAGGGCCATTACAAGAACGGACGCAGTCAGAGTTTTCATTTGGATGGTCACTGGGAGATCTCCTATCTAACGTATCGGTATTGTAAGGATCCAGGATTATATGCGGTGCGTCAAGAGATACCAAAAGGTGTCCGACACCTTTTGGATATGCGCCGCGTTAAGTGTAGATTCCGGCAGCTTTACTTGGGCTTAGATTTCTGGCAAGGATTTGAGACACATCGACATTCAGCTTTAGATAGCGGGCGAGGGGTCTCCTATGGCTTTTGAAATCGTTACGAAAAACACTGTTCGCGAACGTAAGTTCAAGAGCCCTGCACGCCCTGACATCTGGAAAGAGACGACCGAGAAGGACTGGAACAGCTGGATCTGGCAGCAGCAGAAGCGCATCAAGTCGATGGACGTCCTCGAGAAGGTCATCCAGGTCACTGATGAAGAGCGCTCCGCGTTCGCTCAATCTCACGAAATGTTCAACATGGGCATCACGCCGTACTACGCGTCGCTCATCGATCCGAATGATCCGAACTGCCCAATCCGCCTTCAGTCGGTGCCTAAAAAGGGCGAACTCTTCATCTCGCCGCAAGATCTCGAAGATCCACTCGGCGAAGAGCGCGACATGCCTGTTCCAGGCATCACGCATCGCTATCCAGACCGCGTGCTCTTCTATACGACTCACAACTGCCCTGTTTACTGCCGTCACTGCACGCGTAAACGCAAAGTCTCGGACCCTTCGAGCTCGGCTGCAAATAAACAGCTTGAAGAAGGCCTGGCGTACATTGAGTCGCATAAAGAAGTTCGCGACGTCATCATTTCGGGCGGCGACCCGCTTTCGAACAGTGACGACCGCCTCGAGTACATTCTCTCGCGCCTGCGTGCGATGGATCACATCGAAGTGTTCCGTATCGGCACGCGTAACTTGGTTACGCTTCCACAGCGCATCACCGACAGCTTTGCGAAAATGCTCGGAAAGTATCACCCGGTTTTCGTTCACACCCACTTCAACCATCCGAAAGAATGTACTGAAGAGGCGTTCGACGCCGTGGCGAAGCTCGTCGACAACGGCTGCGTCGTGAACAACCAGATGGTTCTTCTCAAAGGCGTGAACGATGACGCCAAGATCGTCAAAGATCTGAACCACAAGCTCCTGATGATGCGTGTTCGCCCGTACTACATTTTCCAGTGCGACATGAGCCAGGGCATCAGCCACTTCCGCACCCCGGTCGAAAAAGGCCTCGAGATCATCGAAGCGCTTCGCGGCTGGACCAGTGGCATGGCGGTTCCTCACTACGTGATCGACGCTCCCGGCGGCGGCGGAAAGATCCCACTCCTTCCTCAGTATCTTGAAAAGCGCGAAGGCAAGAAATGGCACCTGCGCAACTTCAAGAACGAGAAGTACATCTACGAAGAGCCGTGATCGGCTGGCTTTAGCGCCAGTTCATTGACTCTGCACCTCGCGGTGTTCTGTACAGTTCTGTAATGTTTGCGTCAGGCACTGCCTGGGGTTAGCATTTTAGTACGTGTGAACAGGATGTTCCTCGGGGGAGAAGAATCATGGTTCGTAGAACTATCCAGGGACTGGTGTTCGGGGTTTTGTTGTTCTCAGCGATTGCTCAGGCCGAAACCGTCTACGATCGCGTCAGCCGAGATCTCTACCCGCAGGAACGCGCAAGGTTCGGCACGCTCGATAAAAAAGGCGTGACCTTTCACCTGAACGATTTCGCACCCCGTTTGGTGACGAAGCACGGAAATCTTGAATACAAAGGCATTCGCCCAAGCACTCCGGCTGTCGCTGCAGGCACTCCAGTCGGAACAGTCACGCAGAACACACCGCCACAAACGCCGGTCGTTGTTCAGCCTGATCACGGTGTGCAGGTTGCGCCGGGAACAGCTCCAGGTGGAACGCCTTCCGATTCGACGGGCACTCCGATCGTAGTGAATGGCCAGAAAGCGATTGCGCCAGCGGACAGCACGCAAAACAAAGCCGTCGCCGGCGCGGATAGCGTGCAAAACAAGGCCGTCGCCGCAGTGGACAGCACGCAAAGCAAAGCTGTCGCTGCTGTGGATAGCACGCAGCTCAAGGCCGTTGGCGGGGTTGCGGACCAGAGCACGACCGCAGTTGTTTCCGCAGCAGTAGCGGCTACGGTCACTGAAGACGAAGTTCATCAGTACCATCAGAATGCCGTGTGGTTCTTCGGTGCTGCACGTTCAGTGAAAAATTCTAACGACATCACTGCTTGCGTATTACGTCTGAAGACGGATATTCGCCCGAAGCTCTCGGCTGCAGATCAGAGGCAGCTCGATCCACGCGTGAGTTTCTTTCTGGATCATAGAACACAGCCGACCACCTTTAGAGGAAAACGCGCGGCATTCGGAGCGGATGCCTGCGAGATCTATGAGAAGAAGATTCTCAAAGCCATGGGCTTGGTGAAGTAAGAGGGCGATCTCTTGCTTAAATCATCTCTTCTTCTTACCATCATCGGCATTACACTGGCCTTCGGGCTCGGATGCACCACTGTGCCTGAGAACAAGGTCACTTGGCATAAGTGGCCCAAAGGTGTTTTCCACGGCGTGCCGGATCGCCAGTTTGAAAAGCTCGGTCAGGTAAGAACCCGCATCGAGTACAACTCGCTCGACTTCGAGAACGACGAGAACAAGCTCTGCAAAAACTATTTCAATAAGGCCGCGAACGACTTGTTGAAGCGTGCCAAGAAAGTCGGCGCGGACGCGGTCATCGACGTGAAGGCCGTGGTTTTTCAAATCGACGGCAAGACCGAAACCTACGACAACCCCGAATGTACGGACGACGGCGTTGAAGGTCAGGTCCTTGCTCAGGGTGTAGCAGTTCGTTGGAAGCGTACCTCGGACGGAAAAATTCTCGGTGGTACTCCGGACGAAACAAAGGCTCGCGCCTACGCAAAAGCCCATCCTGAAAAGAAGATCGCTAGCCGCGTCCTCGCGCCAGCCACGCCTCCAAAATCGGCTTTAGAGCGTCTGCCCGCTAGTTCGTCCGAACCGAGCTCGGCGTCCAAATCGACCGATTCGTCGGACCCGAACGTATTTAAGCCGCATATTAATTAAATACAAAATAGGTAGTCATTCCCAGTGGATCCGGCCTAATGTGATTTGCGTGTTGCGCTGCGTCAGAAATGCCCCCTAAACTTGTCTGAGGTGTGTCCGAGAAGACTGAGTGGGGGATTGACACAGTTATGCGAAGTGCGGCCGTAAAAAAACCAGCCCGCGGAAAGACCAACGCCGAGTATTCGGATCTGTTGGCCAAGCTTCAGGACATCCCAACCCTTCCGGTTGTGGCGATGGCCGTGAACGAGTTGATCAATGACCCAACCTCTTCAAGCGCTGATATCGCCGAGGTTCTGAAGAAGGACCAAGTTCTCACCGCGAAAATTTTGCGCCTCGTGAATTCGTCTTACTATGCGATTCCAGGTGGAGTTGCCGACGTGCAACGCGCGCTCGCATTTCTAGGTTTCAATACACTTGCTCAGCTCGTTCTGGGGCTTTCGGTTTTCTCGATGTTCACGATGACCGAAGACGATGACTTCTCGATGCTCGATTTCTGGAAGCACGCGCTTGCGACGGCGGTCTGCAGCGAGATCCTCGCGAAACGCCTGAACTATCCGAAACCGGAAGAAGCGTTCACGTGTGGTTTGCTTCACGACATCGGAAAACTCGTTCTTCACGAGATCGATCGTGAACGTCTGATCGACATCGTTCGCGAAGCCGGCCGTCGTGGTTGTTCTTTTACGGAAGTCGAACGTGAATGGGACCTGCCCGGTCATTCCTTCCTGGGCGAAGTGATCGCGACCAAGTGGGGTTTGCCGCAAGTCATTCGACTTGCGGTTCGATACCACCACTTCGATGTCTCAAAGATGGCCAGTATTCTGTCGTCTGCGAAACCTGTCATTCAAATGGTTCGTCTCGCCAATCAGCTCTGCGTGAAAAACAAGATCGGCAAGTCGGGCGACTGCTCTGACGGAGCCATCACTCCTGACATGTTGCAACCGCTGGGACTGACCCTCGCTGATCTTCCACAAATTGAAGCCCAAGTCGAAAAAGACATGGAGAAAGCAGGGGCCTTCTTTAGTGCCTACCGCTAAGACTCCCTCCACACGCGCGAGTTTGAAACTCGTGACCGAGAAGGCCGCACTGGCCGCGTTCGAGTCGACTTCCGACTCGAACAAGTACCGCGTGATTTTCGACCAGGCGTCGGATGCGATCGTGACTATTTTGGAAGACGGGACGATCGATGCGGCCAACCAGGCCATCGAAGACATGACCGCATTTTTGAAATCAGAACTGGTTGCGTCTTCCATTGATTCATTGATTCCCGACCCGAAGTCGCATCGTATTCCTGATCGTGCCCGCCCTTTGAAACGCGAGCTCTTCAAGATGCCTGGCACCTATGAAGATATCGCGATCTTGAGGAAAGACGGTTACGTTCGCCTTGTTGATTTGAGCGTTCGTCTGGTGAACGAGAGCGGCCGTCCTCTCGCTTTGGGCCTTTTCCGTGACGTCACTGAAAAGAAGCGCATGGAGCGTGAGCTCATTACGAAGCACGCCGAGCTCAGAAATGCCTACTTTCAGCTCGAGA
>FSTM01000081.1_pt1 | contig 13375 bp, 9 predicted proteins | sample 1636911 | NCBI WGS metagenome assembly FSTM01 (sample SAMEA3914816, study PRJEB12502) | metagenome | biome: forest; material: soil | place: USA | collected 2011-09-16 | depth 0.3 m
AGATTACCCTCGGCGATGGCGTGACGATTCCGCTTTCTCTGAAGCTCTGGAATCTCGATATGCCCGACGAGCCGACGGTAGCCCTCTATTCCGAGCTCACAACCTGGTTCCTTCTTCTTGGCCATTACGGAAAATGGAATGAAGGCGAAGAGCAGCTTGCACAGAAGTACATTCGCCGAATGGCCGAGCACCGGATGGTGCCGATCAAACACTGGCTGAAGGTGCCAAACCTCCAATCCGGGGGCCTCGACCTTTCGACGGTTTTCTTTAAAAACGTGGTTGAACCGCTTCCGGAATGGGCCCGAATCTCGGTTCCCTTCGAATGGCCGATCAAGGCTTCACCACTGACGGAAAAATACTTTTCGGAAATTTCCAAAGAATTGAAACAGGCCAAGGTTCGAGATCGTGCCTTCGTTTACCTCTGGGACGAGCCCCGCCCTGAAGACTCGAAGGATCTGCTCGCCGCGCTAAGAATGGTGAAGCGGGCGGCGCCTGAGCTTAAAGTTCTGGTCACCACGACCTATAAGAAAGAGCTCGAGCCCTACGTCGATATCTTTGTCCCGGTGATGGACCAGTTCGATCGCAAAGGCTTTCCGCCGGTCGAGGACTATCAGCGCCTGAAGTCCAAGGGCAAAGACTTCTGGCTCTACAACAGCTGCATGAGCCACGGTTGCGGAAATGATGAAGACTCCGGCTCCCCGGACTGGATGATCGACCGCCCGGGCTCACACGTGCGCGTGCTCGGGTGGCTCGCCCAACATTTCGGAATGCGAAACCTCCTCTACTACAGCTCCGACAACGGCTATCAGCACTTCGCGGCCGGTCGCGATCCGTGGAAGGACCTCTGGGACTTCACGGGTAACGGAGACGGCACTCTCTTCTATCCGGGACGCCCGGGCCTTCAGGGTCTGACCGACCACCAGCCGGTGGACAGCCTTCGAGTGAAGCTCTGGCGGCAGTCCTCTTTTGATGCCGAGTATGTCCAATGGATGAAGGAACTCCCCAAGGCGCCGGCCTGGTGGGAGCCCTCACTTCAGGGACTGATTCGTGGAATTCGCACATGGAACAAGTCGGAATCTGCATACGCAGAACTACGTGAAAAGATTGGCGATTTCCTAAACACTCAAAGCGCCTCAAACCCGGGCCCCCTCAAGTAGACCGATTGTTTCAGTCCAGTGGTGACAATTCGCACCGAAAATGACGCGCATAGCCGAAAATAGGTGACAACCCCTATCAACTTTCGGTATATATCCCGCCATTCGAACTGAGGGTTCTCTGAATGGCGACTTCGACTTCCCAAACGATCTTGGTTACTGGCGGCGCGGGCTTCATCGGCACGCACCTCTGCGCTGAGCTCGTGCGTCGTGGAAATCAGGTGATTGTGATCGACCTAAAAGCACCGCCTCGCGTGGTTGCAGGTGTCGAATACATTCAGGGTGACGTACGGAACAGCGCTCTGATCGAAAAACATCTCGATCGCGTTCAGACCGTCTATCACTTGGCTGCGACGGTCAGCGTGCCGCTCTGCCAGAACGACCCGGTCGAAAGCTATTCCAATAACTTCACCGCGACTCTGATCCTCCTCGATGCGATCCGCAAGAAGATGACCGAACAGAAACGCGTGATTCGTTTTGCCTTCGCAAGCACGGCAGCTCTCTACGGCGATGCCGGAAACGACGGCCGCGCTCTGAAAGAAGAAGACGCAGCAGACCGCTTCCTTTCGTACTACGCCGCTCAAAAGGCGAATTCCGAACAGGCGATCGATCTCTATCGCAAGACACACGGAATTCCGGCGCTTGCTTTCCGCTTCTTCAACGTCTTCGGTCCGGGCCAAGATCCAAGCTCGCCTTACTCGGGTGTGATCACGGTTTTCGCTCGTTTCGCAAAAGAGGGCAAAGCAATGCCCCTGAACGGCGGCGGCACTCAGACCCGCGACTTCATCTCGGTTTACGACCTCGTCGGCGCGCTCGCCGACTCACTCAAACTTTCTGAAGATCAATGGGACGCAAGTCCGATCAATTTGGGCACCGGCAAGGTGATCACCGTTCGCGAACTCGCCGAGACGATTAAATCTGTCTCGGGAACCGCTTCGGAGATCACGGTTGCTCCGCCACGTGAAGGCGACGTCCTTCATTCGAAGGCAGACATCACCCGCGCCCGCCAAGTCCTGCACTTTAACCCCAGTCACTCGTTACGCGACGGCCTTCGCGAGTTGATCTGAGGGAAGGAATTTAGAGGATATTATGAAACTGAAACAAGCCCTATCAGCCATTCTGATCATCGCCCAGCTTCAAGCTTTCGCTCCGGCGATCGCTGGTGAACCTTCGATCGAAACATCGATCAATAGTTACGACATGCAGCCGGACTTCGGCATGGGTGTCGGCGTACAGAACACGCCACTCGCTAATCTCGCTAATGACCCGAACACGATCGTGCTCGACGACGCGATGCTTGAGAAGCTGATCCTGACGGACAACATGGACGTCACGCAGACGATGGACAACGTGCTTCGCGCCCGCGATCAGATGCACATTGCTCGCTCGGCGCTCCTTCCGTCGATCAGTTTGAACATGATCATCTCGGCCTTCACTTCGCCGATGTTCTTACTCAGCTCGGTCAGCTGCCTGGTTCCATTCCTCTTCCCGACGAACTGGTTCGCGCTCAAAGCATCGAATAAAGCCTACAAGGCTCAGATCGAAGCCCTGCATCTCTCCAAGATGAATATCTACGCCGCGGCACAAGCCATGGTGTACGAGGTCGCAGGCGACGAAGCAGTCTACTCGGTCATGGAAGGTCAGCGTAAACGCCTGGCCGACTACACGGCCGGACTCGAACAGCAGTATCAGCTCGCATTGATTCCAGAAGTGGACGCGATTCGCGGCCGCATGGAAATGAACCGAGTTGAAACGGATTTATTGAAGACTCGTCAGCTCGTGATCTCGGAACGCTCGACCCTGCGCAAGCTTCTCGGAATCGGTCTCGAGAAACAGCTCGTACTGAAACCACTGGCTCAGACCCCTTCGAAACTCGAAGGACAGACTGCGATGGCAACGGTTGCCTCGGTTGCTCTGATTTCTCCAGAAAGCACCCAGCTTGATCTCTTGGCTGCCTCGGCCAAGGCTTCGTACCACGCTACTGCTTGGAGCTTTCTCGCTGGATGTTCGGGTAGCCAGGGCCGCCTCAGCGGCGGAGCTGCTGCGTTTTCTCTCACGACGGGAGCGACAGTCAACCTGGGCTTCGGATACTTCCCATCGCTCAAGCTCGCAAAACGCAACATGACTGACATTGAACTTCGCAAGAAGGAAGTGGTTCTGGAACTCGGTCGAGTTCTCGAAACAACCCTTCCGGCTGTCGAACTGATCAAAGAACGTCAGATCCGCGCTCAGTCCAACCTCGACATGACGGAACTGCTCCTCAAAGAGCAGCTGGTTCTTCTCGAGCTCGGCCGGGTGACGGTTAAGGACGTTCTCGAAAACTTCGCGTCGGCCGCAGCAGCCCAGCTTGAAGTGGTCGCGACCCAGAACGCCCTCTCCACCAACCGCATCACTCTGAAGCGGACTGGCGTTGAAGATCGCTTCTTGAAAATCCTGAATGACAGCCGCCGCCTCGCTCAATCGAAAGACTTTGGAAAAGAACCCAGTAAGGTCGGGAATTTTTTCCGCAAAGTCTTCCACAGCGGAAAGAAGAGCGCGACGACTCTGACGAATATCGATTCGACAGACGACTCGGTCAGCTCAAACGAAGATATCGGCACCGATCTTGAAAACGGCGCCACCGAAATTCAAAACTAAGCTCAAAGATCTAGCCTCGTTAAAGCAATCAAGGGAGTCAACTATGTGCGGTATTATTGGTTACGTCGGTCCTCGCCCGGTCCACTCGATTCTTCTCAAAGGCCTCAAACGTCTTGAGTATCGTGGTTACGACTCGAGCGGTGTCGCGTACTTCCGCGGTGAGAAAATCGAAGTCACCAAAGCCGAGGGCAAAATCGCCGAGATCGAGCGCATTCTCGAAGGTGAAACTCTCGCTGGCCTCGGCGGCGGCATTGGCCATACCCGTTGGGCGACCCACGGCAAGCCAAGCAAGGTGAACTCGCACCCGCACCGCATCGCGGACGTGGTTCTCGTTCACAACGGCATCATCGAAAACTACAAAGAGCTCCGTGAAGAGATCATGGGCCGCGGCTACGCACCGGTTTCTGAGACCGACAGCGAGCTCTTCGGATTCCTCGTCCATTTCGAAATGGAAGCGGGAACCGAGTTCAAAGAAGCAGTTCGTAAGAGCTTCAAACGTATCCACGGCTCGAGCTCGATTGTCGCCATGTGCGAACGTCACCCCGGCTTGATCGTCGGTGTTCGTAACGGATCTCCACTGGTCGTCGCATCAAGCGTTGAATTCGGAACGATACTCGCCAGCGACGCGCAGCCGATTCTTGACTACTTGAACGACGTTTACTTCATGGAAAACGGCGACATGGTCGTCGCTCAGTCGGGCGAAGTCACTTTCCACGACCTCGCAACCGGTTCACGTATCGATCGCAAGCCTTCTCACTTGGATTGGGGTGCAGATAGCCTCGACAAGCAGGGCTACGCTCACTACATGCTCAAAGAGATCAACGAGCAGCCGAAGACGATCCGCGACACCATTTCTGCTCACTTGAACATTGAAGCAACCAAGCCTTTCGAGTTCAAAGACCCCAAAGGGTTCGACGTTCTCAGCGGCATTAACAAGCTCTCGCTCCTGGCTTGCGGCACTTCATGGCACGCATCCATGGTCGGTAAATACTGGATGGAACAGTGGGCCGGAATCTCGGTTGAAGCCGAGCTTGCCAGCGAGTTCCGTTATCGCAAGCCATTCGTTCACCCGAAACAGGCCGTCATGGGTGTTTCGCAGTCCGGAGAAACCGCTGATACTTTGGCTGTCGTTAACGACATGAAAAAGCGCGGTGTGAAAACGATGGCAATCGCTAACGTTCGCAGCAGCACGCTGGCTCGTGAGTCTGACGCCGTCTTCTACACCCATGCGGGACCAGAAATCGGCGTCGCGTCGACCAAGGCTTTCACAGCACAGATGCTCATGCTGATGCTGATCGCCGGACGCCTCGGCCGCGATTCGAACGATCCAGAAGTTCAGAAGGAAATCCGCGAAACCTATTCGCAACTGATGGAACTTCCGCACTACATCTCGAGCCAGCTCGACTCGAACTCGGCGACTAGCAACGCCATCCAGCGCGCAGCGAAGATGACCATCGATTCGAAAGGCTACTTCTTCATCGGCCGCGGCTATTCGTACCCGCTCGCTCTTGAAGGCGCGCTCAAGTTGAAAGAGATCGCTTACGTTCACGCAGAAGGCTACGCCGCAGGCGAGCTCAAACACGGACCAATCGCGATGCTCGACAAGGACATGTGCACGCTGGTCATCGCACCTCGCGACCGCTGGTATGAGAAGACAGTCTCGAACCTTCAGGAAGTGAAAGCCCGCAGCTCGAAAGTCATCGCTATCGGCCACGCCGACGACGAGTCACTCCGTAAGCTTGCTGATTTCTACATTCCACTTCCGGTTTCGATGGCTAACGGCCCATCGCTCCGTGAAGAGCTCCTTCCATTCCTCATCTCGCCAATTCTTCAGCTCTTCTCGTACGAGATTGCTGTCATGAAAGGCACCGACGTCGACCAACCTCGCAATCTCGCGAAAAGCGTCACCGTCGAATAAGGGTCCGGGAGGCTTTCAACAGAAAGCCTCCCCCATCCGCGGCGATAGATTATGCAACACGTAGTGGAAATCCGACCCAGCGCCATGAAATCAGTCATCAAGCGCACCGTGACGGGCATCCTTGCCGTGTTGCCAAGTCCGCAGCATCCGACGCTCGCCTATCCGGGACTTCACCTGGGCTGGAGAATCGGTTGGGTCAGAGGTTGGCTGTACCGCCCTCTTTGGAAATGGCGCGCCTGGCGCGGCGGAACCCGAGTTCATTTCGGAAAACGCTTTTCACTCCAGGGCAAACTCCGCTTCAACGGACCGGGTTCGGTTTACTTCGGTGACGACGTGGTCGTCGATGCGCTCACCACGCCGTTTACCCATTCCCGCGACGCCGTGATCCGCATCGGCTCGCGCAGCTTCGTCAACGGAACTCGCTTCGGTTGCGCAAAAGAAATCAGCATTGGGGAAGGCGCTATTCTCGCCGACTGCCGTCTCATGGACACCGACTTTCACGCGGTTCATAAACGCCGAAATGATATCGGCATGGAGCCCGACGAAGCTCCGATTCACATCGGCCGCAACGTCTGGATCTCGGCTGGCTCGGCCGTTCTCAAAGGCGTGACCATCGGCGACGACGCCGTGATCGGATTCGGTTCAGTCGTAGTGAAATCCATCGCGTCTGGAAAGATCGCAGCCGGCAACCCAGCTCGCGAAATCGCAGACGTGCCCGAAGGGCCCCGATCGACCGAGGTCAAATCATCATGATCATCCACATCTTCAACTCTTCTGTGGTCAGCGGCCCTGAAACCCTTGCCATCCCTGCCCTCAAACACCTCGGTCAGAAAGTGGCGATCGTCTTCTTGAGCGAGGCCCGCCTGGGTGACAAATGCGAAGCTCCCATTCAATACGCGCGCGACCTGGGTCACGAGACTCATTCCGTGACCGTACGGGGTCGCTGGGACCGAGCGGCGTTTAGTGAACTTCGCGAACTCTTCGATCGCCTGGGCGCGACCGTTGTGCACGCGCATGACGTGAAGGCCAGCCTCTACACTCTCAAAGCGGCCCAGTCGAAAACTGGCTTCAGGGCACGATTGGTTTCGACTCATCACGGAACAGTTGCCCGTAAAGGGATCATTCGTCTTTACGAAGAAATCTACGTCCGTCTCATCCTTCCTAAATACGAAGCGATCCTTGCTGTTTGTGAAATCGACCGCGCGTCTCTATTGAAACGCGGTTTGCCGTCGAATCGGATCTTCATGCATCCGAACGGCGTCGATCGGAAACGTGTCGACCCTTCCGCAAGAACCACGACTCAACGTACGATTCGAGAGAGCTGGAAGCAGAAGGAGCCTCGGCTTCCTGCACCCGATCAAGCTACGATCCTGGGAGTAGTCGCTCGCTTGAGTGAAGAAAAGCGTCACGACCGAATGCTCCATGCTCTTAAGGCCGCGCGGTCATCGCTCAAGGCGAAGAACGCCTCTGCCAAACTTCCAATTCTGGTCGCCTTCGGTATCGGCGATCAAGAAACTAGGCTCAAAGAGCTCACCCGCGAGCTCGAGCTAGAAGACGCCGTCTTTTGGATGGGCTATTCCAAAACGATCGGCCAAGAGCTCGCTGGGTTCGACCTTCTCCTTTGCCTCTCTGATGGAGAAGGCATGCCGATCAACCTGATCGAGTCCGGCTGGGCGGGTACGCCTGTGCTGTCGACTCGTGTGGGCGGTATTTCGGATCTGATCCCGGTCGGCGGACAGTTTGGGTTTCTTGTCGAAAAATCCGATACGGATGAATCGATCGGAAGCCGTATCGCTGAAATCCTCTCCAATGATGGGAATAGTGTCGAGATCGGTCGGAACTTCCAGAAACGCGTTGAAAATTCGTTTTCTCAGAAGGCCTGGCTCGATCGTCTAACAGAAATCTATTCCGACATCTCCAAAGCCAAGGCATCCTGAAACAATGAGCAGTGTCGCGAAAAAATCTCACTGGCCACTTTCGATTCTGAGCGGGATGGTTTCTCTTTTAAACCTCCTGCTTCCGCTCATCCTTGTCCGGATCCTGACGCCGGACGAAGTCGGCCGCTACAAAGTCTTCTTTCTCTATCTGGTTCTGGTTCCCTGGCTTTTCCTTACGGCGGGAGTCACGAACGGGCTTGGGCATTTTGCCGGCCAAGACGAACAGCTTCGTCGTAAGACATTTCGTAGTTCATGGACACTGCTTCTGATCTTCGCGACTGTGATCGGCGTGGCCGGCGCTCTCGGCCATGAGCTTCTGGCTCGGTTTCTGGGTTGGGGCTCGGACGAAGCAGCGATTTTTGTGGTGGGTGCGGTGCTCACCGTCCTGGGAACTTTTTACGAAGAGACCCTGATCGCCTCGGGGCAGATCTGGAAAGGCGCGGCCTTTAGCTCTGGCTTCGAATTTCTCCGCACAACCGCGATTCTCGTTGCCGCGCTTCATTTCAGGTCGATTTTAGCGGTTTTCTGGGCCCACGTATTCGGTCTCTCACTGAAAGTCGTCTTCGGCTATCTCATGAGTTTCAAAGAGGGCGTTCTTAAGCCCCTTTTTGACCGGGCCGTCTGGAAGTCCGTCTTGCGCTACGCAACGCCTGTCTCATTTGCAGCAGCACTGCAGATTCTCACCAACTACGCCGACCAAATCTTCCTCTCCCGAGCCCTTCCGTCGGGAGAGTTCGCGGTCTATACCCTGGGCTGCCTCGCGATTCCACCGCTCGCGATTCTCGAGCAAGCCGTCAACCGCGTGAACATCCCTCGGCTTTCTCGTCTCTTCGCTACGGGGCAGAATGAAGCCGCTCTCCACACCCACCGCGACATGATCAGCGAGCTCGCATGGATGTTGATTCCCGCTTCCATCGGACTCTCCGTTTTCTCGGAAGCGATCATCGAGCTTCTTTTCACGGCTCGATACCTTGAATCGGCGAAATACCTTCGCGTCTTCGCCTTCAGCTATATGTTTTGGTGCATTCCCTACGACGCCGTTTTTCGCGCAAGGGGAGACGCGGGTAAAATCCTGGGCCGCCTCGTGTTTTATTCGAGCGTATCGTTGACCGCGGTTTTGGTTGGCGCCCACTTCCTGGGCTCAATCGGGGCGCTCTTCGGTGCTCTGGTCGGGCTCGCCGTCATGCGCTTCTCCGCGATCGTCGCCATTCATTCGAGCGAACGTTGGCGCTATCGAGACATGTTGCCTTGGGCCGATTTGGCCCGCTATTTTACGTGGGCAGCCGCCGCATCTGTGTTCGCGCTCCTTACTCAATCCATTTTCCAAAGACGCGTGCATTGGCTTCTTTGCTCGGGCCTGGGTTTCACCTTCATCTACATGGTGGGAACGGTTGCCACCTTCTTGCGCCGTCGGGGCGAGTTTCACGAACGTCCTCCAGTCCTTCTCTTGACCCAGTACTTGGGTCTCGGTGGCCTGGAACGCATGATCCTGAATCTGGGCCGCGGACTTCAAGCAGAGGGCCACTACACTCCCCTCGTTCTGGTCTACGATCAGCTTCCTGGGAATCCAACCCTTCACGGCCAGTTCGTCGAGTCGGGAATCGAAGTTTTCACGCTTTCGAAAAGTTCGGGGCTTTCGTTGAAAGTCGCACTGAAAGTCGCCGCTGTCGTGATCCGACGCGCAGTCCCGGTCGTCCACTCGCATGATCTCGGGGCACTCATCTATGCCGTACTCGCCAAGTTCATCACTCTGGGCGGCGTTCGTATCGTTCATACGCAGCACAGTTTCATTCACCTCGAAAAGGCGAAGCGCTACGCGATGTACGAGCGCTTCTTCACCTATTTCGTGGACGAGATCACGACCGTTTCAGAGAGCCTCAAGGTTCAGTACCCCACCGTTGGAATCGATAACTCGAATATCGAAGTCGTCTCCAATGGAGTCGAGTACCCGAAAGCGCCCGTGACCGACCCAGCCGATCGCCGCGCTTTGAGAAAAGCCCAGATCGCAGGGGTCTCGGTGCCGGCCGCCAAAGCCATACTCGAGGCCAACATCGAACGTCCCTGGGTGCTCTGCATGGCCCGTATTCACCCGAAGAAAGGCCAGGACCATGTCATTGAACTCTGGCGTAGGCTTCCGGCTTCAACCCGCTCCAAAGCCCTTCTCGTGCTTGTGGGGCAGGAAACCTTTGCGGGTCAGCTCGCTAAGATTCAACACGCTTTAGATAGTCTGGGCGAAGGCTCCCAGGCCATCTACGTGGGCTTCACCCAGCACCCGATTCCTTGGCTTAAGGCCTGCGAAATTTCGGTCTCTGGCTCTGAATTCGAAGGAATGCCACTTGGACCGGTCGAGGCCGTGGGCTCGGGCCTGCAGCTCCTGGTCTCCGATATCCCCGGGCACGGCATCCTTCCTGATTTTGTTCCGCGCTTCCCATTGAACGATTACGCGGCTGGAGCTGCGGTCCTTACGTCTTACATTGAAACCGCCGCGATTGACGTCTGGGCGGCCCGAAAGTCGGCCTGGGAGCAAGGCAAGTCGTTCAGGACTGACTTGGGTATTCAGGCGATGACTCGTAAATATGAGAAAAGTTATGGGCGGGCATTGAATGCCGGTACGGCCAAAAGCCTGCCACCGGTCGCGCTGGCTGCGGGTTTGAAAGTCCGCTCCTAAACCGGTAGAATCTGGATAGTGAAACGCCAGATCTCTGCCATCAGCCTCCTCGCCCTTCTCATCCTGAATTCCGCATCAGCTTCGTCGCAGAGGCTGATGAGTGAAAAGGCGTTTGATGACATCGTAGACCGCGTTCAGACGTTCTACGATCCATTGGTCAGACATCAGAACGCGATTCCAAAACTCACTCGGAATTGGAGTGATCCGGAGTTCGAAGCTCACGCCAAGCGCATCGGAAACTCGTGGGAAGTTTACGTCTCCGGGGGTCTGGCTCGCGTACTCGGTGCTGACGGACTCATGTACACGCTCTGCCATGAGGTTGGCCATCAGCTTGCCGGCTACCCGTTCAATGACATGCAAGGCGTCGAGTGGCTTTCGAAAGAAGGGGCGGCGGACTACTACGCCTCATTTGTCTGCCTGAAAGCGCTTTGGAAGAATGAACTCGCCGCGACCGTTTTCCTGCGAAGCAAAGTCGATGCGTTCGCGAAAAAGCAGTGTGATCAAGCCTGGAAATCGGTCGAAGACAAACTGCTCTGTTACCGAATTACGACTGCCGGAAAAATCGTTATCGACTTCTGGAGCGATCAAAGCAAGAGCCCGAAAGCTTCGTTCTCTTCAACTGAAGTGAAAAAGGAATTCAGCCCTCAGTGCCGCCTCGATACGATTCTTCAAGGTGCGCTGTGCACGGCCCACTTCGATCTCGATCTCATCCCGGGCTATCCCGATCATGACGGAATCAACAGTGAGCGAGCTCGGTTAGAGGCTGAGAAGAATTCCTGCACCAAGAGTGGTGGATACACCCACGGCGTTCGGCCTGAGTGCTGGTATCCGTAGTAAGGATTATCCCGCAATCCAATAGAATCGGCTGAGCTTGCGGCCGAATTCTTCGCCGCGCCAGTTGTGCACGAAGAAGCGCGGCAGCTGATAATTGCAACGCGACCTGACGAGCAGCCCAGGCTCGGTAGTCATACCGATGCGATAGCCCAGTTCTTTCGCGACACTGATCGTGTCGCCGTTGTAGTCCAGTGGGCCGCCGAACGGGTATGCGATCGTGTCGATCTTTCGATTCAAGCGCTTCTCAAGATACTTTTTGCTCTCGCTCAGCTGATGGCGTTGCTCGTCGGCGGTCAATGTTCCAAGCGAAAAATGGTTCACGGTATGTGAACCGATATGGATGAGCTTGCTCGCGGCAAGACGATCCAGCTCATCTTCCGTCACAGTTCTCTTTGCGTTTCGTTCTTCTTCGGGATGCGGGGTGCTCGTCAGACCGCGCAGATACTTCATCGTCTGCTCAATGCGGTCTGGACGACTTGCCTTGAACCAGGTCGAAAGATCGTGAAAAAGTCTGCGGCGCACAAACCCATCAGAGAGTGCCTTCGGCATCTGAGGGTAATTCGCCTGAAGCGGGGTGAGATCCGCGCCCGTAGGAATGCGATTGATCAAAAGCGACTCGAGCTCATCCCACCAGAACGGAGCTGCGTTTCCAACCGTACCCGTCGTGATGAAAACCGCGGCCGGAAGACCGTACTTTTCAAGAATCGGTAATGCGTTCTGGTACGTATCCCAATAGCCATCGTCAAACGTGATCACGGCGCGACGCTTCGACTTCTGACCTTTTTTCCGAGGCTCGTAGGCCTTTCCGGACACGATGTCATCGAGCGGAATGACTTCAAAGTCACGCGCTAGAACTGCCATCTGCTCGTCGAAACATTTCTCCGAGACGCAAAGCAGATTTGCTGAAGACGACGGTTCGATCACCTGATGAAAATTCAAAGCGACGATCGGGTCTCGTCCCAGAGTTCTCAGAAGTGACGATGCAGCACGGTTCAGACGGCGCGCAAGATGGGGAATATTCACAGGATATTATCTTGGCAGCATGTCACGGAATCATCAAGCGGCTCACGCTACCGGATCGCCACCCGCTGCACTGCGCATCGGCTCGGCGCCGGCGGCGACTTCTCGCCGACCCCCACGACTCGCGGCCTGCCCACGGGTCAAACGAGGGAGGAAACTGCGGCGACGAATCGGCGCCACTTCGCTGGTGGCAACTTTCAGGCGCTCACGCTTCTTACCTTCTGTTCCACCGGTGAAGACGATCTTAACCGTCCCGAAAACAATCGCGAGGTCCATCGAGAGCGAATGGTTCAGGATGTAGTAGAGATCGTATTCAAGCTTTCGGCGAGAATCCTCAACCGAGTTAGCATAGCCCTGCTTGATCTGCGCCCATCCGGTGATTCCAGGCTTCACCAGAGTGCGTAACCCGAACAACGGAACGTCTTTTTCGAGCTTCTCGCAGAAAATCGGACGCTCAGGACGGGGACCGACGAAGCTCAATTCGCCGCGAGCGACGTTCCAGAGCTGGGGAAGTTCATCAATATGGCTCGAACGAAGGAATCCGCCGATCGGCGTCAAACGGTTATCGCCCGTTTTAGCGCTCGCCCACACTGGGCCATTGGCTTCGGCGTCGATCCGCATGCTGCGAAATTTGATCATTTCGAAATCGGGTCCGCCCAATGCGCGACGCGTCTGGCGGTAGAACACCGGACCGGGGCTCGTCAGCCGGATTGCAATCGCGGCAGCCGCAAGGATCGGCGAGAAAATCAGAAGCATCAGAAGCGCGAGTGACGGCTCGAGAATGTTCTTGATGCGGAGATAAGAGCGAATCCAAAAATCCTGATGACGACCGCTCTGAGCGAGCACGCGAACGAGATCGCTTGCCGAAGAGGGGACGTAGGGATCGAGCTGGAGCAGAGCGCTCTTGAAGTCCGTAACGCGTGCGCCAGCAACAAAGGCTTCACAGAGCAAAGTCGCAAGAGCGTTGGCGCTTTCCGATCCGGGTGCTTGACCCGAAGTTACCCAGACTTCGGCATTTCGGATGGAAGATGGAAGTCTCTTCAGTGAAGTCCCGACAAAATCAACGGGTCCGCTTTCAAGCACATCCGAAAGGCGTCCCTGACTCTCGAGGCGCTCCAAAACCTGGACTCGCTCCTCTTCGGTCACCAGAAACAGATAGCGGGCGCTGACACATGAAACAAGCAAGTACTTCATACCCATTTAATCC
>FSTM01000441.1_pt1 | contig 12462 bp, 9 predicted proteins | sample 1636911 | NCBI WGS metagenome assembly FSTM01 (sample SAMEA3914816, study PRJEB12502) | metagenome | biome: forest; material: soil | place: USA | collected 2011-09-16 | depth 0.3 m
AAACGACCCCGGGTACTTTCCGTCCAGCGGTGCGTCATCGCGTTGAAATAACGGCGGAAATAACGCACCGCTGGACGGAAAGTACCCGGGGTTGTTTCGGCGCCCGCCTTGGTCTAAGACCATAAGTGGGGGAAGTGGGCGATGCAGATGCAGGAGTACCGGGCTCGGTACGATAGCTTAGCTGTAGAAGGCGCTTGGTTTGACGTGCCGTTTCGAAAGGAATGGGTACTCAAACAAATCGGACGCGGTCGCCGTGTATTGGACATCGGTTGCCTGGGTGGCCAGCTCTCGCAGCTCATGGTCGCGCAGAACAACGAAGTCTGGGGCGTTGAGCTAAACGCACGTGCGGCGAAGCTTGCGCAGAAGCGCGGCATTCGGGTCAAGATCGCCGATGTTGAGCAGGGGCTTCCGTTTGAAGCGGGCTCGTTCGACGTCGTGCATGCCGGAAATATTCTCGAAAGTCTCTACGACACCCACCAGTTCTTCGAAGAGTGCGCGCGCGTGCTTTCACCGCAGGGCGTTCTTCTTTTCAGCACGACCAATCTCAACAGTCTTGAGAATCGTATTCGCGTAGCGACCGGCGGATATTTGACGATGTCCGGTGCGTTTCCCGAAGATCACTTCGGTGATCATATTCGCCAGTTCAATGTGGATAAACTTCGCGAGCTCTGTGAGCGCAGCGGTTTTGAGCTTGAAGAGACTCTCGGTATCCCGCTTTTGCAAAGCCACGGGCGATGGGTCGATCTCGGTCTTGCCGCTCTGGGGCGCGCATTTCCCGAATTCTCGAAACTTCTGATCGTACGCGCTCGTAAAATCGCGCGGGCTTAAGACGGGCTTCTTTTAGGGCGGGCACCCACCTTGCTCTCTCGGTAAGGATGGACCCTATTACTGCGACTTTTGCTCTAGGTATCCTGGTCTGCGTTTTGATCTTCGGGTTTTAAGAGGGCTTAGGCGAGAATGGGGCTATGGCCCTGTCTCTTTCGTCTGAAGACCTGCGACATGTCCCTATGGACGAGGCGCATTTTCCGCGTGTCCTTGGGGTTTTACGCCAAGGTGTGGCGGAAGGAGTCGCGCCTGGTTTTGTCGCAGGAGTTTGGAGCGCATCGAAGCCGGCGCAGTATCGAGCGGCGGCCGTGGGGTGTCGTCGCCTGGTTCCATCGGCGCTACCACTATCCGTCGATACTCATTTCGATCTCGCTTCGGTGACGAAAATTTACGGCACTGCGACGCTGGCCGCTCGCTTGGTCGACCGAGGTTGGATCGATTGGAATCAGCCTTTGCGCTCGATTCTTCCGCAGTTTCGCGACGACCGCGTGACGTTGACTCATCTTCTCGCCCACACTGGCGGCCTTCCCGCATGGTTTCCATTCTACGAAAAACTTCGAACCCGGTTCGCACCGAAACCCGTCTGTGACGTATCCGTAGCGCAGAGACAAAAGGCGATGCGCGAACTTGTTTTTGAAGTACCGCTTGAAAATGAGCCTGGCGCGAAGGCCGTTTACTCGGATCTCTCTTTCCTGCTTCTGGGATTCGCGCTTGAAGAAGTGACGGCGCTTCCACTGGATCGTGCGGTCGAGCGATGGGTCTGGGGCCCCATGGGAATTCGGAACTCTTCTTATCGAAGAGTGACGAGTGATGCGATCAAAGCTGCGGACGAACGGTTTGCAGCGACAGAAGATTGTCCGTGGCGTGGTGGCGTTCTGCAGGGGCAGGTTCACGACGATAACTGTTGGGCGATGGGTGGCTACGGCGGACACGCGGGCGCTTTCGGTCCGATCGGCGATTTGATGACGTTCGGATCTCGGCTCTTTTCCGGGTTTCTTTCTCCGGCGGTTCGCGATCGGGCTTGGACCCGGGTTGTGCCTCCGCTTGGGCCGCCAGGTTGTGATCGAACGCCGGGCTGGGATACGCCCTCGGGTGAAGAACCATCACTGAGCCGACGGTTCTCGTCTCGTTCAGTCGGACATCTGGGATTTACAGGAACCTCGCTCTGGCTTGATCCGGACGCCGGGCTTGCGATCGCCCTGCTATCCAATCGTGTCCATCCCACCCGGGAGAACACCCGAATTAAGGCCTTTCGGCCGACGTTTCATTCCGCTCTGGCCGATGACCTCTCGGCTATGAGAGACTGATCTCTAGACCAAGGATGGTTCTTCATGCCTCAAACAGCACGTCTCCCACAAAAGCAAAGCAGTCTTAGCGACCTAAAGTCGGTTCATATCATCGGTGTCTGCGGAACCTTGATGGGTTCGTTCGCGGCGTTTTTGAAGCGCGCGGGAATTCAGATCACCGGGAGTGACCAGAATATTTATCCGCCGATGAGCGACGTGCTTCGCGATGCGGGTGTGACTCTTTTTAACGGATACGCTGCTGAGAACCTGACGGGACTCGCGGTGAAGCCAGATCTCGTGGTGATCGGTAACGTGATCAGCGGAAACAATCCCGAGGCTCGCGCAGCGATCGACGGGGGTTACGCTTACGCGTCATTGCCGGAAACGATGGAGCGTTTCCTTCTTCCGAAGTCTCGAAACTTCGTTGTTTGTGGAACCCATGGAAAGACGACCACTTCGAGCTTGCTCGCCCATACTTTGACCAAGGCCGGAAAATCTCCGAACTATTTCATTGGCGGAGTTTCGAAAGACCTTCCGTTCAGTTTCAATGTCTCGCAGACCGCCGACGGTACTCCGTTTGTTCTTGAGGGCGACGAGTACGACACGGCGTTTTGGGACAAGGTGCCGAAGTTCAATCACTACTTGCCTGACGATGTAATTCTGACCTCTGTCGAGTACGACCACGCCGATATCTATCCGTCGTTTGAATCGGTTGTGAAAGCGTTCGAAGGATTGGTAACTCGGATTCGTCCAGGCGGACGGATGATTTCATGCCTCGACTACCCGGCGATTAAAGGGCTGATCAAGCAGGCGGAAGCCCGCGGCGATGTTCAGGTGATCACCTACGGAAGTAATCCGGCTTCAGGCGCTCGTTACACACCAGCCAACATCCGCACGGAAAACGAACTTCTTTGCTTTGACGTGATGGAGGCTGGGAAGAAAGTCGTCGAGCTCAAGCTTCAGCTTCCCGGAAATCACAACGCTTTGAACGCGCTCGCGGTTTGGATTCTCGGCCGTGAGGCGGGACTTTCAAATGCTCAAGTGGCCGATGGTCTCAGCTCTTTCCATGGCGTGAAACGCCGCCAGGAAGTCCGTGGTGAAGTGCGCGGCGTGATGGTGCTCGATGACTTCGCTCACCACCCAACCGCTGTGCGCGAGACGCTTCGCGCGCTTCGTGGAAGGTATGCGGGGCGCCGGCTTGTCGCAGTTTTCGAACCACGCAGTGCTACTTCACGTCGTAAGGTTTTTCAGCAGGACTATGTCGAAGCCTTCTTGGAGGGCGATGCGACTTTCATCGCGGCGCCCTATGACCAAAGCAAGATTGCCGCAGATGATCAGTTTTCGAGCGACCAGCTCGTCGCGGATATTGTCCGGCGCGGTAAGACCGCGGAACTGATGATGACTGTGGATGAGGGCATTTCCCAGGTCGCGAAATACGCGAAAAAGGGCGATCTTATTGCGGTGCTTTCAAACGGTGGCTTCGGTGGATTTATCCCGAAACTGTTGAAAGCTCTAGAGTAAGGGGCTACACCCGGCCCATTATGAGGCCGGGGTCACGCGATCAATCACGAATTTGGCTGAGCTGGTGGGAGCGCACGGGAACTCTGCGTCGCTTTGGACCGTTGCTGGGATTGGGCGGCTACGCGCTTCTTCTTCTCTCGTTGGGCGGGCTCCAGCCTAAGCACGAACTGTTGATCGCGGGGCTGATGCTGCTTGCGTACTCTGGGCCGAGGGTCGATCCGTTCTTTCGCTTCGCACTTCCATTTGGTCTAGTCATGTTGCTGTACGACAGCATGGGTTTGTACAAAGACAAGATTCGCGGAACGATTCGTATTTCAGAGCTCTATCGGTTTGATCAGCTCCTCTTTGGTATTCGAACGGAATCGGGACATGTCCTGACTCCGAATGAGTGGTGGCAGGCCCATACCCATCCATGGCTCGATTTCTACACGGGCTTTTTCTATATTTTCTTTTTGGCGCTCTTCTTCTTCACGGCAGCTTATTTTCGGTTCGTGAACCGTCGCACTCGAAATCGCCCAGCGGCGGCCCGTATTAGCTGGGCATTCCTCTGGGTGAACGCCATCGGCTATTTGACCTATTTCATCTATCCGGCAGCGCCACCCTGGTACGTCGCGCGGTTCGGTTTCGGGCCGCCCCGCATGGACACGCTTGCCTCGCCGGCGGGCGGACTGCGATTCGACGCGATGACCGGAATTCCACTTTTCAAAACGTTTTACGGAGCATCCCAAGATGTCTTTGGTGCCGTTCCGTCGCTGCATGTGGCGTATCCGCTTCTGGCGGTTTGTTACGCCTTTCAGATGAAAGCTGCGCGCGGTTGGACGGTCTTCTTTTTTCTGACGATGTGCTTTTCTGCGGTTTACCTCAATCACCACTACGTCGTCGATCTGATCTGGGGTTCGGTTTACGCGCTCGCAATTTACTTTTCACAGGAGTGGGTGGCCGGGTGGAGCGAGCGGAGGCGTATCCGCGCGATCCGCCATATCTTGAGAACTCCGGCTCGGGATACTGAGGCGGCGTGAGTTCTTCCTTCTTTTAGATAACTAACGAACCCTTGTCGGCTCAAACATCCTCTTCGAGGAACTCGCCGAAAGGGTTCGTTAGTTATCTTGAAGAAGGAAAAGCCCAAATCAGCGTCAGTATCCCGAGCCGGGGTTCTCAGGAGCTGGCCGCGGTGAATGCTTGGTCCAAGATCTCGAGCGCTTCACGAATCGTTGCTTCGTCGATGGTCATCGCGGGCTGAATTCGAAAGCTTGCGGAGTAGCTCATGGTGAGAAGTCCGCGCTTCAGGCACTCGTCGAAAATCTTTCGGGTTTGCGTGCTGGCAAGTGGTTCTCGCGTTTGGCGGTCTTTGACGAGTTCGACACCGATGAAAAGCCCCATTCCGTGAACATCACCGATGAATGGAAATTTATCCTGAAGTTTTTTCAAGCCTTCGATCAGGATCTTTCCCATCGCGGCGGAGTTTGCGACCAGTCCTTCTTCATCAATGATTGAGAGTGTTGCAGCGGCGGCAGCTGCGGCGAGCGGGTTTCCACCATAGCTCGAAGATGAGCCGGAAGGATTGGACCAGGGCTTGGACTCTACGATCTCGTCCTTTGAAAGAACGGCGCTGATTGGAAAACCGCCGCCGAACTGTTTGCCAAGCGTCATGATGTCCGCGGTGGATCCGGAATGGTCGATTCCCCAGTAGCTTCCGGTGCGTCCGAACCCGGTGATCATTTCATCGACGATCAGAAGCGCGTCGTGTTCACGTGCGAGCTCTTTCACGGCCGGAAGAAAGTCGCGGGGTGGGATGATGTTTCCGGCGGTTCCTTGCATCGGTTCAACGACAAAGGCAGCGATTCCGCCTGTTCGGGTATGTTTCAACTGCTTGCGTGCAAACTCGACGCAGGCCAAGCCGCAATCCGGATACTTCTGTTTCAAAGGGCAACGATAGCAATTCGCGAAGGGGACCTGATGCGTACCGGGTGCGAGTGGTCCGAATCCTTGCTTGAATTCAGAGCCCATGAGCGCGAGTGCCCCCTGAGTCTTCCCGTGAAAACCTCCCCAGAAGCTTACGAATTCGGTCTTTCCGGTCGAGCTTCTCGCGAGTCGGAGCGCGGACTCGACTGCTTCGGCCCCGCTTGAATAAAGCTGAACCCGATGAAGCTCGGGAGAAGGTCGATGCGCGGTGAGGCGTTCGAGAAGCTCTACTCGGGGCGCGGAAGTAAAACTGCCCATCGCGATTTTCTCGACCTGTGCCTTGAGGGCCGAAACGTACTTGGGATGGCTATGTCCAATTCCTGCGACTCCGATTCCGCCGATCAGGTCGATGAAACGATTTCCGTCCACGTCGGTGACCGTCGACCCATGGGCTGACTCGACCGCGATTCCCGCCCATTGAGCAAAACCCTGGAGGCCAGGCGCAAGATGCTCTTTCTCGCGTGCCACGATCTCGGCACTCTTGGGCCCCGGGATCTCGGTAGTGATCAAAGCTTTTCCGGAAGTTTTCATTTTCCTTGGCGCCCCGAGTTTCTCAATCCTGTTTGCTTCGTTCCAGAGCTCTTAGCAATGTAGGTCAGTCGGACGATGGCTGAAAGGTTGCTGCAGAACGCGACGAGTGCGATCGCTCCAATCATTGGAAATCCGAGTGGCAAATGAGCCATCGATTTTGAAAAATGAGGAACTTCAATGAATGCGATCGAAAACGGGCTCAGCGCGGCGCCCAGGATCAAATAACCGGCACGTTCCGGTCGCCGCATGAGGGAAAGAATTCGACCTCGAGGAATTTTGAGGCCGAGCCCATCGGCCCGTGCGGTCGAATAGCTGACCATGAATGATCCAATCAGGGCCATGAGGCAGAGTGTGAGAATGACCGTGTGGTAGCGATAGTGGAGTGTCAGGGCACCGAGAAAGAGAAACTCATTGTAGCGATCGATCGTCGCATCAAGAATTTCACCGGCATCGCTTGCAGTTTCAGTTGCGCGCGCCACGTAACCGTCGAGTAGATCAAAGAGCGCCGAAGCGAGCGCGAACATCGCGCCTGTACCGAGGGCTCCTTTGTAAAGCTGGAAGGCGGAAATCGCTCCCAGTGCAAGGGAAGCCCAGGAAACTTGATCGGCCGTAACTCCCATGCGAACCAAGGCTCGAGCCAGGGGCTCGGACGCCCAGTACACCATTTCCATCAACGGTTTGCCGAGCAGTGCGCTGGTATCTTGTCGATCAACCCGCTCGAAGTGTGCCTTTCCGCGCGAGCGGACTCGAACCCAATACGCAGCTCCGATCGAGGCTACGAGAGTCGCGAAGCTCGCCGCGGCGAATACTTCTTGAAAGAGCCAGTCTTTCAACGATCACCTCTTTCAGGGAAGGTGACGATTCGATGATTTTCGGCAGAGCGATAGGCGGCCTGAATGATTTCGACACAGGCAATCGCTTCGTCGAGCTCGATGCTGTCTGTCTTTCCGGAACCGAGCTGCTGATCGAAACGTTGGAAGAGCTTAGCGAACCAGGCGGAGTGTCCGGCATCTTCCCAGTTGGATGGAAATTCGAGAAGTTTAGGCTGTTTTCCGGTCTCACGAATTTCGACCTTGTCGTCGTCGATCTGAATTGAGCCGTGTTCGCCCTGAATTCGATAGATGACTCGGCGTTGGTTCGACTGCCATGAAAGATGGATATCGAGTAGACCTCGAGGAAATTCAAGCCGTGCTTCGAGCAAGTCTTCCGTGTCGATGAAGGTTTGTGACGCAGTCTCGGTTCTTGCCCGAATCGTGTTGGGCTTTGAACCCAACCATCGCATTGCGAGGTAAAACGCATGACTTCCATGGTCCATGGTAATGCCGCCGCCCGAGTAGGCGGCGATTCTACGCCAGTCGGGATTCCAATCCGGAAGCCCCTTGGCATGACTGATTCTGTAGACCTGAAAGCAGAGTGAATGCGGCGGGCCAATGACCCCATCTTGCAGACTGCGGGTCACGGCTTCGATGACGGGTGCAAAGAGATAGCAGTGTGCGGGAAAGAGGATTCGATGGTTGGCTCTTGCCAGTTCTCGGAGGCGTTCGGCCTCGTCGAGACGACAGGTGAGAGGCTTTTCGCAAAGGACGTGGAGTCCGCGACCCAGTGCGGCCTGCGCTGCTTCAAAGTGAAGGACCGGGGGAGTGCAGATGTCGACGAAGTCGAGGGACTCGCGCTCCATCATTTCAAATGCATCAGTGTAAAAACGCCCGTCGGGTAGCACTTCGCGCGCCGCGGCTAAACGGGCCTCGCAGGGGTCTGCAACTGCGACGATTTCAAACCTCTCAGCGTGTTGCTGATAAGCGGGCAGATGGCCGCGACTGGCGATAAAGCCGTAACCAATCATCGCCCCACGCCATTTTTTTATCCTGGCCGGCATCTAGGCTAGCGATGCGAAAACCGGACCGCTGATGAATGGGGCACCGGGGCCGGGAGTGGAGCCAGCTGGGTAAGTGGCTTGAACTGTTTAATAAATATGGGCTTTTGCTTATGCCGACCCCCCGGGTCAGGAGGCTTCAAACACTTCAAGAGACCGATCGGTTTAGCCGATAAGGTTGTGAGGGGCGTCTTCTATCATGGGTGCGGAAGTCCTTAAGAAATTTGGAAGGTACTTTCTGCTCGACCAGCTCGCGCAAGGCGGGATGGCGGAGATCAATCGCGCTCGTCTTGCGAGCGCCGATGGCGCGAGTCGCATCCTGGTCATCAAACGGATTCAGGCTGGGTTTGGTGGGAACAACGAGTTCTACCAGATGTTTAAATCCGAAATCAAAGTCACGATGGGGTTCAATCACCCGAACATCGTGCAACTCTATGACTTTGGTGAAGAAGAGGGGCAGCCCTACATCGCCATGGAATTGGTCGACGGCAAGAACTTGCGCCAGTTCCTATCGCGCTTTGCCGAAATCAAACAAAACTTTCCGGTCGAATTGGCAGCCTATGTGATCGAGCAGGCAGCCAGTGGTCTTCACTACGCGCATTTTTTCAGAGACAAGGTCAGTGGCGAGCCGCTGAACATCGTTCACCGCGATATCAGTCCACAGAATATTCTGATCGCCTTCGAAGGTAGCGTGAAGGTCATCGATTTCGGTATCGCGAAAGCGAATTCGAATTCCGAGAATACGCGTGCCGGTGTGATCAAGGGGAAGCCGAGTTATCTATCGCCCGAGCAGATTACGGGCGAGGTTCTCGACGGGCGTTGCGACGAGTTTGCTCTGGGGATCGTACTCTGGGAACTTCTCACGGGTCGGAAACTTTTCGCGGGAGAAAATGACCTCGCGGTCCTGAAACTGATTGAAGCGTGCTCGACCCACGTGAAGCCACCTTCGACTTTCAATCCGAAGGTTCCGAAAGAACTCGATTACATCGTGCTCAGAATGCTTTCGAAGCAACGCGATAAACGCTACCAGACTCTCGAAGAAGTGCAGCGAGCACTCCACAAGTTTCTGTATTCATTCGCGCCTGACTTCAATCCAGGTGATCTGGCCTATTACGCCAAAGACCTTTTTAAGAATGACATCGTTGAAGACCGTAAGCGGCTCCAGAAGCTCAACGAAAAAGTGGAAGCGCTGCTTTCAGTTCAGCATACCGCGGGTCCGGCACATGGAGTTTCGGGTACAGAGGCTTCGGGCCGTCCCCAGGTCATTGAACGGAAGCCAAGCTCACTGACTCAGATGATTGAAATCGGTAAGTCAGCGAAGCAGGAAAAGGTGGAGATTGAAGTCTCTCGTCCTGTGAATTCCGCGCCGTCCAATTCGACGAACAGCTCGCCTCGAATTCCTGGAACCCAGAGTCAGCAGAACGCGAAACCCCGCACGGCGATTCCTGCCGTGGTTGGACATTCTCGTCCTGAGCTGACCCGCCCAGCGCAGTCGCCTCAGCAGCGCCGTTCGGATCCCGCCAATCTTTCCGCTGATTCAAATGCATGGGTTAAAAAGGGCGTCATTGGCGCGGCAGCTTTGTTTGTCGTAGCGCTCCTCGGTCCTGACTACGGAATTACGATTCCCGTACTTTCGGAACTTGCGGGCTCCGTCGTCGGCAATGCAAGCGAAGCAAGACTCGTCCTTCAGGGGAACGCCAAAGACGTCGTCGTTACTTTGAATGGTCAGCCGGTCTCGAAGTCGCTTCCCTATACAGTTTCAGGCGTTCCCGTCGGCAGCCCGTTTCAGGTGCAAGTCACCGGGCCACAGGGTCGCTTCGCGCAGGAATTCACACTGAAAAAGGGTGAGAAACGCGCGGTCGAAGTTCAGTTCGCGGATCGTCCTACGGAAAACACCTCGGACCCATTTGCCACCACTCCTCATGGCGGAGTTCAAGTCGTAGGTGGTGGGGATCCTTCCAAGACCATTACCCTACGTTTGAACATCGCTCCGGGCGGGGGCGGCATCACGCTTTCATTGAATGGCCAAAAGCTCGATTCGGAAAATCCGCTCGTACAAGTTCCGCTTGATGCGCCACTTGAGCTGGTCGCAGATCGAACGGGATTCAAACCGTTTCGCCGTGAGTTTGTTCTCGATTCCCAGCAGCTGGGTGGAATCAAAGAGTGGTTGGTCGACGTTCAGCTGGAGCCGGCCCATTTTGGTTATCTTACGATTCGAACCACTCCGAGCGCGGACGCGGTGATCATGATCGACGGGAAACCTTGGATTCGGAAAACGCCCCTTGAAAACGAAAAGTTACCGGTCGGAAGCTATTCGATTCGTCTCGTGAACGACGTTCTGGGCATGGAGAAATCCGTGACCGTAAACGTGTCCGAAGGACGCGCAGTTCAACTCGACGAACGTCTCGGTGTCAGAAACGTGGCAGGCGAGTCTTCCCCGTAATCAGATCTTAGGCCGTTGTTTGAGCGGCTGCTTCCGGAGCAGGATGGCCCCGCCCGAGAAAAAGACCTACGCAACAAAGCACGGCCATGCACAGTGCCCAGAGCCCGGTTTGTTCGTGCTCAATTAAAGCACCGCCCACCAGGGGTGCAATGATCGCCGCGATCGAATTGAGAGATTGCGAGAAGCCCAGGACGAGACCTTGCTCACGAGGCGAGGCGCTTTTTGAAACAAGGCTTGTCAGAGCCGGGCGCAAGACTCCGTTCCCGAATGAACTGAAGGTTGCACTGACTAGAAGAAACGGGACTTTGAAAACGAACGAAAGACCCGTGTAAGCAGCGGCGCTCGAGAGGAACCCCATTCGCGCGACCTTCAGCTCGCCGAACCGTCGAACGAGCCGGCCAACCATGCCGCCTTGAATAAAGATTCCCAGGAGACCCGCAAAGCCGAAGATCAATCCGACTTCACGTGGACCGAACGGACGACCACCGGTGGTCAACCTGCGTTCCGCGAAAAGTGCGAAGCCCGAGGTGAACATCGTGAAGGCGAGGAAGAAGCAGAAGATCTGGAGCAGGGCCGAACGAAGCTGCGGCTTTTCGAAGTGGGGTGCGTAGCTTGACCACTTCCATGCGGGGGGACGTCTTCCACCCGGGCCAGAGGATGCGTCTCCCGTGGGTTTCACGGAAGGCAGCAGCGTCGCGGTCGCCACGATGCTGAGCGCGGAAAGCCCCATCGCCGCATAGATCGGATAGTGGTAGTTGTAGTGCGCGAGAATTCCGGAAGCCGCGGGCCCGATGAGAAATCCGATCCCGAACGCGATGCCGATCACGGCAAATGCTTTGGCGCGATCTTTGGGCGCGGTGACGTCGGCGATGTAAGCTTGAGCGAGAGAAAGATTTCCTGCGGTGGCACCGTCGATGGCTCGAGAAAGAAAGACAATCGGAAGTGTCGTGGCGCCGGCGAGAATTGTGAAGCCGACGAGTGTTCCAGCCTGGCTGACCAGCAGCAGCGGTTTTCTTCCGGTACGGTCAGAAAGCGCCCCAAGGATCGGCCCCGAGAAAAGCTGACAGAAAGCGAAGACGGTCGTCAGCAACCCGACTTGAAACGGCGTTGCGCCGAAGCCTTCCGCGTAGAAAGGCAGAAGCGGTAGAATGAAGGTCAGACCGAGAACGTCGACGAGAACAATCAGGAAGATCGGAAGAAGGGCCGGGCTCATGGAGAACTCCTGCGGCCTTCATACCAGATCAGATGTGAATGCGGGAGCTTGCCGTAACAATCGTCCGGTTGGTAATTTTGAAGTCTTTGAGCTCGAGCCCTCGCCAAGTCGCGATGATCGGGTCCTGGATCGAAGAGACCTTGCGGAACTGATTAGCCATACTCGTTGAGAGCGAGATCAGGCAGGCCAGCTCGTAGATGTTCTTCTGGTTTTTCACCCGATGTGGGTCGTGGTGATGAAGAATCGCTTTTTCAATGGGCTGAAAGAGTTTGAATGCGTGGCAGATCATCGTGCTTAAGCTCGCGTGCGTGAGCCCGAAGCGATAGCCCTCTGCGAAATGCCGTACGGTTCGGGGGAGCTCTTGACGACGCACTTCGTCTAGCCAGGTCAAGTACTCGGGTTCGAGGATCGCCATGGCGACCTTTCCGACGTTATGGATCAGGCAGGCCGAAAAGAGGAATTTTCGGTAGCCGAAGTCAGGTAGGTCGTTTGCGAGTTCCATCGCGATCTTCGCAGTTCGGAGTCCCTGAAGGTAGGTTTGAGCCAGGTAGGTCTGAACTTTGACCTTCCGGTCGCCCAGGTCCTGGGTCATGAGCGAAAGCAGATCGAAAATCAGGCCGGCCGCGTAGGCCGTGTCGGAATAACCGCTACGATCGACCGACAGCAGCTCTTCCGTTTTTACAGCGTATTTGAGCAGCTCCTCGGGGCGGTACTCAAGCTGGCCCTTTTCGTCTAGGGCCGGATTCCCACCGAGAACGGAACGGTAGGCCTGCAGTGAGATCACGATGTTTCGCGAGTTCTGCATGCC
>FSTM01000372.1_pt1 | contig 12320 bp, 12 predicted proteins | sample 1636911 | NCBI WGS metagenome assembly FSTM01 (sample SAMEA3914816, study PRJEB12502) | metagenome | biome: forest; material: soil | place: USA | collected 2011-09-16 | depth 0.3 m
CGCCTGAGCTTACTCAAAGAGCGGGCTAAAGCGCCCGCTCCGCAAGCGACTACACTTTGACCCGGATCGCAGGTTGCGGCGCGATCCGGGCTGATGTACCCCTGGAATATGTCCACCCCTACAGGCGTCTTTTCAGTTCCGGTGCAGCCAACCAACGAACCTACCCGCAGCTACGCCACCGGCACTACCCAGGGAGACGCCGAACGAGCATCGCTTCAGGCGCGCTTGAAATCGATGGCGACCGAGAAGATCGAGATCCCTTGTTACATTGGTGGCAAAGAAGTCCGCACCGGCAACACACGCAAAGTCGTGATGCCGCATTCGCACCGTGAAGTCGTGGCTGAGTTTCATCTCGCCGGGGCTAAAGAGATGCAGATGGCGGCTGATGCCGCACTCAAGGCCAAGAAGGACTGGGAAAATCTTCCTTGGCAGGAGCGCGCCGCGATTTTCGTGAAAGCGGCTGACCTGCTCGCGGGCCCAGGCCGCGACACCATGAACGCCGCGACCATGCTCGGGCAATCCAAAACCGTTTATCAGGCCGAGATCGACGCGGCTTGCGAGCAGATCGACTTCTTTAGATTCGCCGCCCGCTTTTACCAGCAGATTATTGAACAGCAGCCGATTTCCGGTCCAGGAATGTGGAACCGGACCGACTGGCGCTCGCTCGAAGGTTTCGTCCTTGCGATCACCCCGTTTAACTTCACCGCCATCGCCTCCAACCTCTGCGCGGTTCCAGCCATCGTCGGAAACACGGTGGTCTGGAAACCTTCCGACACGCAGATGCTTTCGGCTTACTACATCGCCAAGCTTTTTAAAGAAGCCGGGGTGCCAGATGGCGTGATCAACATGATCCCAGGCGACGGCCCGCTCACGGGTCAAACGCTGCTTCCAAACCGCAACCTAGCGGGCGTGAACTTCACCGGTTCGACCGCGACTTTTCAGTCGATCTTCAAATCGGTCGGCGAGAACATCGCGGGCTACCACACCTACCCACGTCTCAGCGGCGAGACCGGTGGGAAGGACTTCGTTTTCGTCCACCCGTCGGCCGAAACCAAAGCAGTGGTCGCCAACCTGGTTCGTGGCTCTTTCGAATACCAGGGTCAGAAGTGCTCGGCTGCATCGCGTGCCTACATCCCTCGCTCGCTCTGGCCTGCGATTCAGGAAATGCTCGTCGCCGAAATCAAGACGATCAAAATGGGCGACGTTCGGGACTTCTCGAACTTCATGAACGCCGTGATCGACGAACGTTCGTTCAAAAAAATATCGGGCTACATCGAGCACGCAAAGAATGCGGCCGACGCCAAAATCCTGGTCGGTGGCGGCACGAAGATGGACGTCGGTTATTTCATCGAGCCGACTGTGATCGTGACGGAAAATCCAAAATTCAAAACCATGGTTGAAGAAATCTTTGGCCCGGTTTTGACCCTCTACGTTTACGACGACGCCAAACTCGACGAAACGCTGACCCTTTGCGATACCTCGACCCCATATGCTTTGACCGGCGCGATTTTCGCGCAGGATCGTCAGGCCGTCGTCATGATGATGGATCGCCTTCGTGGCGCCGCCGGCAACTTCTACGTGAACGACAAGCCTACGGGCGCGGTCGTCGGTCAGCAGCCTTTCGGTGGCGCTCGCGCTTCGGGCACGAACGACAAGGCCGGAAGCCCTCTGAGCATGTATCGCTGGCTCTCGCCACGTACGATCAAGGAAACGCTGATTCCGGCGACGGACTATCGCTATCCGTTCATGAAATAGCTCTGGTAGCTTACGGCGAAGGTGACGGGCTTGGGCTTGAACTTCCGGTCAGCACCTTTCCATCGGGCTGAACCAGATTCCAAATCCCACCGAACTGATTCAGACCCTGCCCCTTCGTTTGCCCCGGCTGTTTGTCACCCGCGTAACGATACAAAGGCTTTCCTCCGTACGTCACCTGTGTCGTTCCATCAGGTCGAAGTGTCGTGTTCAATAGTGTGCTTTGCACATCACCCGTAGCGGCCGGCGTATAAGGAATAGAGCCATTCTGAACTTTGAGCGGCGGCCAGGCGGTTTCGCAGTCGCCGGTACAGTTGCTGTGATTTTCCGTATCGTTCGCGAAGACGTAAAGGCTATTGCCCTGACTGTCGACCAGGAATTCACCGGCTGGGGTGGTAGAAGTCCCCACCTGCCCACCAGGCGTATTGCTGGGAGACTGCGCGAAGGTCGATGACACGGAGAGCGCGACACTCAGTGCCGCAGCGGCTGCGTAAACTGAAACTGTGCTGATTTTCATCAAACGAGCTTTTGCGATCGACGTACCAAGCCAGTGCGGCCCGCTACATCGGACTGGGTTGATTGAGCTGATTGCTGATCAATCCTCGGAAAAGTCGTCCGAGCACGCTGACTTGATCCGTACCGACGAGATCGACACCTTCTTCAGCAAGAAGTTTCCAAAGCTCTGGCGTTTCAGGCGCCGCGTAGAATCGAAGCTTTTTTCCCTTGGAGTGAATCTTCGCGATCATGTTTCGAAGATCGAGCCTTTCGCGCTCAGGAACTTCACCCTGCCCACGCCAGCGGAAATAGTCCCGCCACTTGAGACTGTACCAGGTCCAGCTCCCATCGGTCACCGGATCGTCGTCTCGAAATTCGTCGCGGTCATGTTGAACTTGAAGCGAGTACTCGCGCAGCAACTTTTCTCGCTGCGATTCACTGCCGGTCAAAATGATCTGAACCGCTGGCGCGAGACTCTTAAAATCGCTGAGCAGTTTCGCAAGTTTTGGACGAAATTCGTCGCGCCCATCTTTGAGATCGAGCCAGAGATAGAAGGTTTTTCCATCGTCGTGAACGCTCTTTCTGGTCGTAAGCAAATCCTGCAGCGGTTTGAGATACATCTCTTCGAGGCTTCCCGCATAGGACCAAGGCCAATGCGAGACCATGATCTTTCCGGTCGAAAGCCAGAGATCGGCCTCGACGCTTTGGAAGCGAGAAACGAGGGCCTGCTTCAGGGGCTGCTCACGCTCGTAATCATTGTGGGAATGACAGGGAACCGAAGTCGGCCGCTTCGCCCGTGCATTGGACGGACACAGCGCCGAGGCTGAACCAAACCAAAGCAGTAATCCTACTCGAAACTTCCCCCACTCCACCCGTCTTAAAGCGTGAGTGAGTCACTAGGTGAAGTCAAAGAAGGATCTATGAAGTTTGCATTTCGGCGAGCGGCCGTCGTAAGACTGTAGTCACGAGGTCTTGAGAAATGGCGAATCGTTTTGCGAATCAAGTCGTGGTGATCACAGGTGCTTCATCCGGAATCGGCGAAGCGCTGGCGATGGAGATCGCGAGCCAGGGTGGAAAGCTCGCTCTGCTTGCACGCAGAACCGACCGCTTGGGTGATCTCGAAGCCCGAATCAAGAGAATCGGAGGGGAAGCCATCGCCGTTCGTTGCGACGTCACAAGTGAGCCTGACCTTGCTGCAGCAGCCGAAACCGTGAAAAAGCGATTCGGAAAAATCAACGTGGTCGTCGTCAATGCCGGCTATTCGGTGGCGGGAAATTTTGAATGGCTCACGATGGCCGACTATCGCAAGCAGATGGAAACCAACGTGTTCGGCGCGCTCGCGACGACTTACGCGTTTCTTCCTTACTTGAAAGAATCCAAAGGCACGGTGGTTCCGATCGGTAGCGTGATGTCCTACATCGCAATTCCGGGAACCTCGCCTTACGCGATGAGCAAGTTTGCTCTTCGCGCCTGGTTTGAATCGATTGAAGGCGAGCTGAGGAACCTGGGCATCTCGATGACGTTCATCGCGCCAGGCTTCATCGCAACCGAAATCCGTAAGGTCGACAATGCGGGCCACTTCAACTCGGCTGCCGAAGAAGACGTTCCGGCCTGGATTCAGATGTCGTCGGAAAAAGCCGCTCGCATCATTGCCAAAGCCATTGCCTCCAAAAAGCGCCTTCAGATCGTTACGGGTCACGCCCACATTCTGGTCTGGATCGCACGACACACACCGTGGATTCTTCGTCTGGCGACTCGCCTTGGAATCAAGCGCGAGCGTGGAAACGTTCGTCCGTCTCACTGAAGCGTTTATGCCCGGGCCGGATTGACTCGGGCTGTCTTCACAGGCAATACGACGTCATGCCTTCGCCGCGCGTGGCCGCAACCCAAGCAGTTCCATCCTCTGTCTCAATCGACCGGCCATCGACGTGGCCCAAGTATAAGAGCGGCATGTGCGATGGGTGCTGGGGTGGGTGCTGCACCCTTCCCGTGGAAGTCAGCGCCGTCGACTTGATGCGTCTCGAGCTCATCACCGAAGACGAGGCCGCCACTTCGCTTAAGAAAGTGTTCCGGAAGCTCCACGCCGAGGGTTCGGTCAGGTCCTTCCACCCGACCTCTCAGCTCTTCGTTCTTGAGCAGAGGGGGGGCCGAGACTGCGTTTTCCTGCACCCTAAGACCCGCCTCTGTACGGTTTACGAGAAGCGCCCCGAGGTCTGCCGGCGCTTCCCCCGCATTGGGCCCCGTCCGGGGCACTGTCCCAAACAGGCGAAAGCCACGAAATAATAGGGTTTTGCGGTTCTTTAACATTCTGTGTCTAAGCGCACCCAGAGCGCTCGGGCGGGAACTGTTATAGACTTTTAGTTCAAGATCCACAGGGAACAGCCGATGTATCTAAGGCACTACTTGTGGGGAGGATTCCGCCTTGCGCCTATCTCAAATGCTTTGGACTCAACTCGTTCTCGCATCCGCGGTACTGATTTCTGCTCGCCCTACGGCTGCGGAGCCGGTGGCTCCGTCGATGCCGAATAGCCCCTCTCTGGTGAATTCCGCCGTCGCGGCGGAAGTAGCAGAGCCTCTTCACTTCTGTTCGATCGATGGTCTGAACGACCCGGTCGCCAAAGCTTTCAAACGCCATTTCATGGAATCGGATCGTGTCGCGTTCCATTCACTAGGTTCGCCAAACTACGCATCACGCGGCTGGGCGAAGCGCGCCTGTTCGAACGCCATTAGCTGCGACGTGCTGATCATCAATGCTGAGCTTTTCTCGGGTGGAAAGAAGAACCCGAAACTCAGCTTGAAAGAAGTTTTCGCAGGGGTAGAACGCGAGCAATGCCAGGGTCTCGCGGCAAAACCCGTACAAGTTTTCTTCGTCGGTCATCAGACGATGGACGTCGCCTCGCAGGAATTCCTGAAAAAAGGCGGCCTTTTCTCGGCTCTGACCGAGATCTATGGTTTCGGCGGACAACGCCCTCAGTTTCGTGACGTGGACATGGCCATCGAAGACTTCGTTTCTTCGACGGACGAGTACCTGAACGGCGTGCGTGCGAAAGTCGCGGCACGTAACGCTTCGTGCTTTCACTACACGGCGAACGAACTTCCAAAGCCGCGTGAACTCGGCGGCATGAACTCGGTGCTTGCGGCGAACTGGATCACGGTCGACGGCCCGAACCGCATGACTGCGGCTGCGTCGAACTGCCCGAAGTTCTAAGAGCATGGGCTCGCGGGTTTCGATCTGCATCCGCGCCACGATTTTACTTTTAGCTATTCTCTTCGTCCATCGCACCCGTGCGGACGACCCGTGGCAGCGAGATCTATCGGTCCAGCCCGAGGTAATTCGCGACGCCAAGGATCGGCTCTGGATCAAAGTCTCGATTTCGACCGAACTACGCCTGAGACGCGTCGGAGTTCGAGCGACGCGCGATGGATGGCGTGCAAAAGCAGACTATGAAATGGCCGAATTGAGCCCGGGTAAGTACAGCGCCATTGTCGGACCACTGGAACGGGGAGAAAGCGTAGAACTCGCTGTTTTCGGTGAAGACCCGATCGCTGACGGATTTGTATGGGACAACCATTTTTCGAAAAATCACCGCATCTCGGTTCCCAAACATCTGAGCTCAATCCCCAAGACAGATAGACTCTTCACAGCAAGCCCTCTCTCGTCCAAACCGATTGATCTTACCAAGGGCGCGGGCAACGTTCTTCTTGATCCGATCGTAAAAGAAGCGCTCGAAAAACACCGGGTCTACCTGTCGCTGACAACATCACCTCAACGAATCTCGAACGTCGTGAACGTGATCGAATCGCTTGATCTGAGTTTGGTCGAAAAAATTTTCGTTTCGATTCCGAAAAAATTCGGACGTGACGGTTTGGCCTATGAAATTCCAGCGATTTTAATAAATCACCCCAAAGTCAGGATTCTCCAAATCGAGAACGACCTGGGTCCGATTACGAAACTGATCCCACCCACGACCTATCTAAGAAGGTACGACCCCACCGCCTGGTTGGTCACGGTGGACGACGATATTGCATATCCAAAAACAGCGATTCGCGAACTCGCGGCCGCAAAGGCTTACCATCACGACGCGGTCATTAGCGCCTCCGGACAATCAAGCGCGTATTGGAAAATCTCGCACGCGGACTTTCCTGGCTCCTCCAAAAACGACAACTACCCGATTCGGTCTTCGGCCGTTCAGCCCGTTGACGTCGTCGAAGGTTTTGCGGCAACGATCTACGCGGTCAAAGATCTGGACCCGGACATGCTGCAGACGATTTCAAGTCTATCAAAAGAGACGTTTGTCTCGGATGACTTGGTGGTCTCTTATTATCTAGGGCAGCAAGACATCCCTCGCCTTCGACTCGAGAGCCGCCACTTCAACGTGACTCAGATTCACGAAACGGAAGTAGGCATGCAAGACGATGCGCTTCACCGTGGGGCGGGATTGATGGACGCCCGGTCGCACCAGAACATCAATGAAACGAAGTACCAGAAAGCCTTCCAGACCCTTCACGCAGACTTTCCCGATTCACTTTCATGGAAGGTCTTTCGCTGTAATTTCAACCTAAGAGGCACCCCGGGCTTCTAAAAACCCCCTTTCTTCGGTTTCCGCTCTTGCCCCTGCCCCTACCAGGGCTGTCTATCGTCCGCCCAGACGGTCATTAACAATCATATTTAACTGTATGTTTTTATAGAATTAATAAAAAACGTGAACACCTTTACGCGATGCAGCATGTCAGCGATACTAGTTTAGGAGCGCGAACAGCGCAGAGAGGCAACCCCCCATGACCAAAGAGAGCTTTCTAGAAACCATTCGAAGTCGTTACATCGAAGACATCCGAGAAGCCTATCTGGAATGCGAACACGGCCCAGGCAAGCCCGTGGACTACGAGAAGCTGGGAAGACTCCTAGCTAAGCTCATGGGCCATGCGAGACGCGCCGGCATCTCCCAGCACGAGTTCGAAGAACTGACGATGGTCACCCTTCCAGGGAATATGACCTCCAATCTGGGCATGGCTTTCAAAAAAGCCGCCTAGTTTTAGTTCACAGCTACCCTTTAAACACACGCCCCGCTTGGCTCACGCCAACGCGGGGTGTTTGTTTTTTTACAGACGAGGTTTTCTCTACAGGCGCTTCTCGCTAGAGCCTGACTCCCCACGAGCGAAGAATCTCGGCCTCTTCAGACGCTGACATCGCCTTCTTAAATTTTGCGCCCGACTGGCCCTTCACCCGGCGCTCGCACTCGGCCCAGGTGGTGTGGCGCTCGGGCTTTCCGCCGAGCAGGCTCAGGTAGGAATAGGCTGCGGCCTTGGGGCCCTTGGGCGTTTCTTTCGGTTCGGGCAGGCTCGTATCATTCGGTAAATCGTAAAGGGCGACGTCGTACTGAAGCAGGCTTCCCCGGTAGAGGGAAATGCGCGCACCTTTGGAATAGGCGACTGCGATTTCATCGACGCGTTCGTTTCCGGGAATACCGCTATGACCCCGCACCCAATGCCATTCGACCTTGTTTCCAGGACCCCGGGCGGCGGTCAGGGCGACGAGGCGCTTCCAAAGCTCAGGATTAGCGACGTCCTTGCCTTCGGCCGTTTTCCAGTCCCGATTCCGCCAGCCCCAAACCCACTGGGTAATGCCCCGAATCACGTAAACCGAGTCTGTAAAGACTGCGACCGGGCCAGGCAGGTCGACCACATGGGCCAAGGCCGAAATGGTGCCCTGAAGCTCCATGCGATTGTTGGTGGTCTGACGATCCCCGCCACCGAGCTCGGTCACCTGGCCTTCAGGCGTGGCTACGACGGCTCCCCAGCCCCCGGGGCCCGGGTTTCCAGAGCTGGCGCCATCGGCAAAGATGACGATCGATTTCTGAATGACTGCGTTATCACCACGGGCCATGCCGGGGTTGTGACACTCCGGTGACAAATCGGTCAAGCTCCTGGTCTAAACTAGACACTGAATGAGACTGGAACAGCTCCGAGTCATCCACTACCCGCTCAGCGCCGCTTCGAACCCCGAAGTGTATGCACGCTTGGGCGCGGACTCGGTTCCGAGTACGTTCTTCCTTGGAACCTGCCAGAGAAAAATCTGGGTTCTGGACAGTGCTTCGCCTGTCGCCTTCGATGAGACCGTGGAAGTTCTCGATGGCTCCGATGCGTACCGATTTCTTCTTCGCGTAGCGACCGGGCTCGAGAGCCAGGTCAAAGGCGAAACCGATATTTTTGGGCAACTGAAAGAAGCTTGGAAAGTGTACGCGGCCTCTGCGAATTCAACCGGCGCGGAACTTTCGGCTCATCTCTCGACCCATCTCTCTCCATGGTTTCAGCGCTTATTCGAAGACACGAAAGAGATTCGCTCGCAGCACCTCAGAAACGCTGGCAGCGATTCGTACGGCTCGCTCGTACGCAAACTATTGCGTAAATACGCGGGTGCAGGCCCAGAAGAGCCGATTTTACTGATTGGCGCAGGCCAGATCGCGCAGTCGATTGCGCCTTGGCTCGTGCCGCAAGAAATTTGGATTTGGAATCGCTCGAGTGAAGCGGCTGAAACTTTGAAAGCGGAGCTTCTCGTGAAATCGGGCGGACGCGCGCGGGTGCGCGTGCTGGCGAACACCGAAGAAGAACTCGAAGGCTGGAAGCGCGCGGCCCATGCGGTGGTTTGTATTCCTGCTGACGAACTGGGCGATGCCCGCCGTTTAGAGAGCTGGAGCGCGGGATCGGCTGAAAGTCAGCATCCACGTGCCCTGATTCACCTGGGCGGCGTTCGTTCGCAAGTGAGCGACTGGACGAAGCTCGACCACTTTTTTGCGCTCGATGATCTCTTTGCCCTTCAGCGGGAACAGAACGACGCAAGGAACGACCTCTTCGTCCGTGCGGAGCGGGCTTGCGACGAAAAGGCTCGCCTTCGCTCGCTTGCGGGTTCGACGGCGGGGTCGGTCAGCCTGCCCCATGGGTGGGAAGACTTGGCGCTTTTCTAAAAGGTGTCCGTCACCTTTTGGTTGAGAGTCGCGTCAAAAGCGCCCGACTGGGCTTGCTTTTCGGCCCTAAGTATTGAGAAACAAAGGCAGCGATGAAACAGATTTTGAAACTGGGAACCCGCCGTAGTCTTTTGGCTTGGGCCCAAAGCAGCTGGGTGGCGCGCGAGATCGAGCGACTCAATCCGGAGACGCAGGTCGAACTTGTCGGCATCGACACGCGCGGTGATCAGAACCAAGCTTCGAACATTCCGCTGCATCAGCTGAAAGATCAGGGCAAAGAGTTTTTCGTCGCTGAGCTCGATACCGCACTTCGTGAAAGCGCCGTCGATCTCACGGTTCACTCACTGAAAGATCTGAGCCTCGACCGTCCGAAAGAATTCGTCCTGGGCGCGATTCCTCGCCGCGAAAATCCACGCGACGCGATTCTGTTTGGACCGCGCACGATGGATCGTCTGAAGCGCGGCAAGACTTTGAAGATCGGAACGTCGTCGCCTCGGCGTACGGAGAACATTCCGTCGTTTCTTGAGCGCGCGCTTCCGGGTGGCCAGGCGAAGGTCGAGTTCATCGAGATTCGCGGAAATGTGAACACGCGGCTGGCACGCGTGCAAGAGCCGGAAGATTCGCCGCGCTACTTGGATGGCGTGGTGCTCGCATTCGCTGGGCTAATTCGTCTTTGGGCGGATGAAAAAGCACGCATGGAAATGCGGCCGCTTTTGAACGGCGTGCGCTGGATGATTTTGCCGCTGAAGGAATGCCCGGCAGCGCCGGGCCAGGGCGCGCTCGCCGTGGAGTGCCGCGCCGCTGACGCTCGCGTGCGCCAGGCGCTTTCGCGCCTGCACGACGCAACCGCCGAGGACCACGTGGCGCTTGAGCGAGAAGTTTTGGCCACGAGCGGAGGTGGCTGTCATCAACGGTTTGGCGCGACGGCGTTTGCGGCGTCTCCGGGTCTTTCGCGACTGATGTACGTTCGCGGCAGGTGGCCAAGCGGCGCGATGGTGGATGAACTGCGATGGGCAGCCCCTGCTGGGGTCGCGAAAGGCGCGAGCGCTTGGGACGGCACCGAATGGCGCCGGCGTGGCGACGTTTCTGAGGCAGGTGGAACACTGACGAGCGAAGCAACTCGCTGGTCAAGTGCCGCGGGTGAAGCCGTGTTTGTCGCACATTCACGCGCTGCTGACGTTTTTGGCGATCCCGGCGCGCGAATCGGTCGCGCGCGTGTTTGGACAAGTGGAACTCCCAGCTGGTTCCGGCTCGCGCGCGCAGGCGTTTGGGTTGAAGGCTGCGCTGAAGGTCTGGGCTACGACTTTGTCGAACCCACGCTTCATGAGGCAGTGCTACAGCTTCCATCGCGCTGGACGGTTCTCACTCACACTTCAGCTACCGGTTGGGATTCTGAAAAGCGCGTGATCGCGACTTACGAAGTGAGCGAAGAGGCTTACGACAATGAGGCCCGAGCCGCACTGAAGTCCGCCACGCACGTTTACTGGAGCAGCGCCTCGCAATTTGACCAGCTTTCCAGCCTCGCCGCGCGCGACGCTATTCACGCGTGTGGGCCAGGAAAAACGGCGCGCCATCTGAGCTCGAAGGACGTTCGACACGACGTGTTTCCGTCTTCTGAAGAGTGGAGAAAGTGGGTTTCTGAATGAATAAGAAAATCGATGATGTCCAAGGCATGCTCACGCTCCGCCGCCTCAGACAGAACCCGCACATCCGTCAGCTTTCCCGTGAAGTCCGCGTTTCGCACCACCAGCTGATTCAACCCGTTTTCGTCGTTGAAGGAATCAAGGACCGGGAACCGATTCCGGGAATGACCGGCGTCTTCCGCGAAACTCCCGAGTCACTCATTCGGCAGACCGAAAAAGACCTCGAAGCCGGCGTTCGCAAATTTCTGCTCTTCGGCGTACCGAGCGAGAAAAAGCTGAGTGGCTTTGATCCTTCGTTTGTCGCCGGCCAGATCGCCGCGCTTAAAAAGCGCTTCGGCTCTGATCTCTTTCTTTCCGTCGATGTCTGCCTCTGCTCTTCGACAACCCATGGCCAGTGCGGAATTCTGAACGCCGAAGGCGATCACTTGGTGAACGACAAGACCGTCGCCGAGCTCGCCAAGGCTGCACTGAAATACGCACAGGCCGGTGCCGACTGCGTCGCCCCAAGCGACATGATGGATGGCCGAATCGGCGCCATTCGCCAGGCACTGGATGCAAACGATCTCGACCGCACGCTGCTGATGAGCTACTCGGCCAAGTTCCACTCGAAGTTCTACGGCCCGTTCCGTCTGGCCGCGGATTCCGCTCCCAAAGGTGGCGCAAGCAAGCTGACCGACCGTGCGACTTACCAGATTGATCCGGCTCGCCCGAGCGACGCACTCGAGAGCTCGCTTCGTGACGTTGAAGAGGGTGCCGACATTTTGATGGTGAAACCCGGCATGCCTTATCTGGATGTTCTCGCGAACCTGACCCGCGAAATTCCAACCAAGCCTTGGGCAGTTTACGAAGTCAGCGGCGAATACGCGGCCGTGGAAATTCTCGCGCAACAGGGACTGATGAATCGCGAGCTCGCTCACGTCGAAGCCTGGACCGCATTCGTTCGCGCCGGCGCGCAGATGATCATCACTTACGGCGCACGTGAAGCCCAGGCTTGGCTCGCGCTCGCTGAAACTGGATTTTAGATCGCGCCGACACGCGCGACTTCGCTAAGCAAAAGAAAGTAAAAAAACCCTCATGTTCGGAAAAGAAAAAGATTGGAAAGCACCTGCGGAGTACTCGACCACTGAGTCTGAGATTCTTTTTGAACGGGCGAAAAAAGTCGCCCCAGGCGGCGTTCACTCACCCGTCCGCGCCTTCAAAGGCGTAGGTGGCGTTCCTCGCTTCATTCGTTCCGCCAAAGGCGCTTATTTGTTCGACGTCGACGGCAATCGCTACCTCGACTTCTGCATGTCCTGGGGCCCGATGATTTTCGGCCACCAGGATCAAGAAGTTGCCGAAGCCGTGAAGGAAGCCTTGAGCCGCGGCTGGTCTTACGGAACTTGTGAGCCCTACTCGCTCGAACTCGGTGAGCTGATCACCTCGTCCCTTCCTTGGGTCGAAAAAGTTCGGTTCGTCAATTCCGGCACCG
>FSTM01000088.1_pt1 | contig 12135 bp, 14 predicted proteins | sample 1636911 | NCBI WGS metagenome assembly FSTM01 (sample SAMEA3914816, study PRJEB12502) | metagenome | biome: forest; material: soil | place: USA | collected 2011-09-16 | depth 0.3 m
AGTACAAATAGTCGCCATGCGAGACCAGACGCAGAATCACGGCGAGAGTTTTTGGATTCTCGACCATCAACTGAACGTAGTTCTTCACCACGCGCTGAGTGCTCTCGGCGGTCTCTTCTGGAATTCCGGTCTGTGAAAAGAGCTCTGCCATGTTCTGCTCAGTCATATTGAGCAGAGTCGCGATCTTCTTTTCCATTGGGGTACTAGGATCGTTGAAAATCGAATCGGCGGTGCGCTGAACGAACGCGCGATAGGCAGCCTGATCTTCGGTTTTGATGAAAAGTTCTTTTACGCCTTTTTGAACGTATTGAGCGAGGCGTTTGTAGTCGAGGCCGGTGGAACGAGAGAAGACGTGGGCGAAGTTGCTGTCACCGAGCTTGAGGAATACGTCGAAGCTGATGTCGCGCGTGGCATTTCGGAAAGTCAGAATATCGACTCCGATAAAACTGCTCTGCGAATTGATGGGTTCATCTGTCAAGGTCCACCTCCTCCAACGGACGCTTCGGTGGAAACGGGCACAAGCTTGATAAAATCCGAGTCGTTCGGCACAGGCATTCCGTCCAAGGCCACGCTTGCTGCCAACGATTTGACGGGAATCCGTGTGAAAACCGATGATTCTCAACCCCGGGCAAGATCTGCCGATACGTACCCTAAGTAGGACTTATGAAAAACAAGCTTGGTTCTCCCTTAGTCAATCGCCTCTTAATCGCTGCACTGGCAGTCGCCGCCCCGGCACAAGCACTGGGCGCCGACTTCACCGTCTACAGCGTCTATAAAGGCCTCGACCTCGGTAACCCCGGCGAAGTCCCGCAGAAAGATTTCTACGTCAACATGGGCAGCGCCAACGGCGTTCGCAACGGGTCCATTCTTCAAGTGATCCGCAAGGTCGCGACCTATGATGTGACCAGCCAGAAGCTCTACAAAGACGTCAGCTTTCAGATCGCCACGCTCAAGGTCATTCACACCGAAGGCAACGCCGCGATCGCTCGTCTCGAAAAAGTTCTCGATCCAGAATTAACCCCAGCCACTACACCACGCGCGGTGATGGTGGGCGATCTGGTTAAGCTCGGAGATTAAAAAAAGCGGACGACCCGAAGGCCGCCCGCTCTCCTGACTTCGCTTACGCCGCGACGGAAGAGTCCAAAGACGACCGCGAACGAACGCCGCCCAGGAAGTTCACGCTGTCCGCGTGGACTTCAAAGAGAACGCGATCCGCACCGTCCTTGCCCTTGAACCTTCGCTGTCTCAGCGAACCTTCAATAAAGACGGTCTGCCCCTTTTTTAGAAACTGGGCACACTGCTCGGCCTCGCGACCCCATACGACGATTCGATGCCACGAAGTTTCGTCCGCGTAGGCTCCGGATGAAGCATCGGCTTTGCCATCAGCTTCAACCGACGCCTCGACACTTTCGAGACCGGTTGGCTCGGAAGCACCGATCAGTTCAGAATCGAACCCCGAATCGCTCGACTCCAGTCGGGTTTCCGCAGCTACCGCAGGCTCCGCCTGAGCAACCCGAACTCGTCGTGAGGTCGCCAGCGAAAACTGAGTCATCGCATAGCCGTTGCGAGTCTCCTTTTTCACGGGATCCACCCCAAGACGACCCATCAGCAATATCTTGTTCATGTCTTTCATTACGAACTTCTCCTTTTCAGGAGGCCCCTATTGCGAGGACTGTTCCTAACTGCTGAGCAAAGTCGGGCCAGAAGTCCGGATCGTTTGACGCATTAAGCTAAATCAGAACTTTTCTTGCATTTTGGTTTACCTGCTCTATCTTCAAAGCATTCAGTTTTTGAAAAAGATCAGGGAATCAGGAACTTCCGATTTCAAATCGGCCCCGAATTCACCCAGATTTTACAAGATTCTAAAATTCCTAACGGAGGACTCCTCATGAAAACTCAGAACACCGTTCGCGGTTTGCTTCTGGCCACCATCCTGGGCACCGCGCTCGCGATGAGCGCTTGCTCAAGCGGCGCAAAAAAACCTGACACCGAAGCTGCTGCTCCTACCGCTCCATCGGTCGACGAAAACGCCAATCAGATGGGCGACTCGGACTCTGGCAAGGCCATGGGCCTTCAGACCATCCACTTCGGTTACGACTCTTTCGTTCTTGAAGAAGGCGAGAAAGCCAACCTGAAAGCCAATGCCGAAATCATGAAGCAGAACGCAGGTCTGAAAGTTCAGATCGAAGGTCATTGCGACAGCCGCGGTGGCATTCAGTACAACATCGCTCTCGGTGAAAAACGCGCCAACGGCGTCAAAAAACACCTCGAAGCCATGGGCATCGCTGGCGACCGCATCACCACGATCAGCTACGGCAAAGAACGCCCAATCGATCCAGGTGCAACCGAAGCCGCATTCGCGAAAAACCGCCGTGCGAACTTCGCTGTTACTGGCAAGTAAGATCAGTCACACTGAGTAGATGCTGAACAGCACTTCTCTTTTGATTTCTAAGGGAGCTTGCGGAAACGCAGGCTCCCTTTTTTTTAGCAAGTCCCTCGCCGTCGCAGCCATCGCTTCCCTAGCACTCACCGCCTCGAGCTGCTCGCTCTTCTATGCTCGCCCGGTTCAGAATATGTCCGACACCTCGGCCGCGATCAAAGCCGCCCGCGAGGTTCAGGCCGACACCCTCGCCCCAGAACTCTTCCGTCAGTCCAACGAATGGTTCTTCCGCGCCAAGCGCGAGTACCGATCCAAGAACTTTCAACTCGCCGACGAATACGCCCACAAAGCCCGCTTTTTTGCTGAACAGGCTGAATACGAGGCGATGAGAAACGGCGCAAAACGCGTCGAATACACTGCTCCGGACCCACTCTCCAATCAGGCGATCGTCTCCAACAGCCAACCTCACGTCGAAAAACCGGCCACAACCATCGCGGCCCCCCTCAGTCCCCCTAACCCGTTCACTACGAACATGGGGGCCGGTGGAAACATGGGCGGAATGGGCGGCGGCATGGGTGGCTTTGGTAGTGGAATGGGCGGCGGAATGGGTGGAAGCATGGGCGGAATGGGTGGTGGCATGAACACCATGGGTGGAATGGGCTCACCGACCGGGTTTGGAACCATCGACCCCAATGCCGGCATGGGTGGAATGAACCCCGGAATGGGCGGAATGCCTGGAACCGGGACAACCGGAATGCCGGGCGCTCCCGGCTCAATGCCCGGTACCGGCACTGGGATGCCTGGAACGGGAACCGGAATGCCCGGAACCGGAACTGCCCCACGCTTCTAATCGTCCGTTCGCGACTTGCCCGACCCCGCTTGCGAATGACATAGTAGCTCTATGAAACGTTCTTCTCAGACTCTCCTCACTATCCAAGTCGGATTGGCGTTGCTCCTCACCTTCGGAACCAGCTCATGCCTGAAAACTCGGGCGCAGCTTCGCAGTGAAGAAGACGCCGACGCGGCGACCCCTAAGACCGCCGAAGTACGCGACGTGCAACCCAAGGGCGAGTATGTCGTCGACGAGCTCAAGTCTGAAATCACTCGCTTGAGCGGAAGAATTGAAGACCTCGAGCGCCAGCAGAAGCAGCAAGAGGCGAGCAAAGACGGCGCCACGAAACAAAAAGAAGAGATGTCCAAGCTCGAGAACCGCGTCGTGGAACTCGAGAACGCACAGGCGAGCATGCTTACCGAGCTGAAAAAAGCTCAGTCCGCTGTTCCTGCGAAAGAGGAAGTCGAATTCTTCAGCAAAGGTAAGAAAGAGCTCGCCGCCAAGAACTATGAGCAAGCGATTGAGTTCTTCACCGCCTATTTGAAAACGCCGAAGGGCAAGTACACGGAAGACGCGACCTTCCTTCGCGCCGACACGTACTACGCACAGAAGCAGTACAAGAAGGCGATCATCGACTACTCGAAGTTTCCGGAAAAGTTCACCACGTCGAAACGCATGCCAACCGCGCTCTTCAAAATCGGCCAATCGTTTGATGCGATGGGAATGAAGGAAGACGCCAAAGGTTTCTATCAGGAGCTGATTGAAAAGTTCCCTAAAGCACCGGAAGCTGCCAAGGCCCGCAAGAAAGTGAAGTAAGCGTGCGAGGCCGGTCCGCGTCGCTTTTCGCAGCCGCCGTCGCGACCGCGATTCTGGCTCTCCAAAACACATCAGTTCACGCGGCGACGCTCGTCTACACGAACGATGTCTTAGGCGAACTCGAGCCCTGCGGATGTCGCAACAACCCGACCGGCGGGCTTCCTCGAAAAGGCGTTCTTCTCGACCAGAGCAAGGACCAGCAGCTTCTTCAGCTGGACGGCGGCGATCTGCTTTTTGAAACCAACGTGATTCCACCGGCGCTGGCCGCTCAGCGCCTGCTTCAGGCCGAACGGCTGGCAAAAGCCCATGTGGAACTGGGCCACGACGCAGTCGTTCCTGGGGAAAAAGATTTCGCCCTCGGTGTAAAGACTTTCAATCAGATCCGTAAGAAGTCCGGCCTTCGCTTTTTGGCCGCGAATCTAGTGCTCGAAAATGGAACGGCGTTTCTCGAGCCCTCCGTGATTTTCAAAAGAAAACGTGCGGACGGAAAAGGAACGCTGACGATCGGGGTTTTCGGTCTCGTCGGAAGCGACCTTCGCTTTCCTTCGGAGCTCAGAGTCACCTCGCCCCTGAACGCGGCACGCGAACAGGTTCAAGCGATGAAGGCCAAGAAGGTCGATCGCATCATCGCGCTCACCCACCAAGGGTATGAAGCGGATCTCGCGCTCGCGAAATCGATCCCGGCCATCGACATCATCGTCGGCGGCCACACTCAGACTTTCCTTCAGCAACCCGTACAACAGGGACACACGACCATTCTTCAATCGTCGTTCCGAAACCAATATGTGGGCATGGCCACACTCGACGGACCGATTACGGCCCAAAACCACAGACTACCACCCCTCGACGAAAGCCTTGAGCCTTCAAAGAACCCGTCGAGCACTCGTGGACAGAAAATGGAACTTCGTGTTCGCGAATGGAAAGAAGCCGTCGCCAAACTCAACGAACGCGAAGCCATCACGCTGAAGCAGATCGCACAGACCTCGAACGGATCCCCGCACGCCTATCAAACCTTCGCGCAGTGCGCGGGTTGCCATCTCAAACAATTCGAGTTCTGGCGAAAGACTCCGCACACACGCGCGTTGGAAGTGCTGATCGCCGCCGGTCAGCACAAGAACAAAGACTGCCTTACATGCCACACCGTGGGCTTGGGTGAACCGGGCGGATTTAAAACCGTGGGCGAACTCTTTCAGCTGAAAAATGAACTCGGCTCACCCACCACCGAAGATCTGGGTGTTTTTCTCAAGGCGATGCGCGAGGCCTCGGGCCCGAAGGACGAGATCAAGCTGGTTCGAACGGGGCCTGCTCTTCCCCTACACCAGGCGCTGGTTCAAATCGACCATGCGTACTCGCCTGTTCAGTGCGAAAACTGTCACGGCGCCGCGGGCGAGCACCCGTTTTCAACTGCGCCGTACAAAAAGGCCGTCGCAAACGAAACCTGCCTGAAATGCCATACAGCGGAACGGGCGCCGAGCTGGTATAAGGACGGCAAACCGAATCTTGAACTGATCAGCCAGAAGCGGGTCCTCGTGACCTGCCCGGCCGGTGACCTAAGCCCCTGAGTTCGAAAAGTTATGAGCCTGATCCTTGGAATCGAAACCTCTTGCGACGAATGCAGCGCCTCTGTGGTGCGCTTAAGCACGTCTGGCCAGGGCCATCTGCTCGAAGTACTCAGCGTCGCGACGTATTCCCAGATTCCGCTTCATCGCCCCTACGGCGGCGTCGTTCCTGAGATCGCATCCAGAAATCATCTGGAAACGGTGAATCCCATGATCGCGCGTGCACTCGAAGACGCGAAGATTCAGCCCGAAGCGCTCGACGCAGTCGCGGTCACGAATCGCCCAGGTCTGGTCGGTGCACTTCTCGTGGGTGTCAGCGCGGGAAAGGCAATGGCCTACGCACTCGGCAAGCCTCTGGTTGCGGTCAACCATCTCGAAGGACACGCCTCGAGCATCTATCTCGACCGCAAAGAATCGACCGTCGAGCTTGGCTATCCGGCGCTGATCGCCGTGGTATCGGGCGGGCACACCAATCTTTACGTCGCAAAATCGCCGCCCGAGCAGTGGACACCGGACTTTCTGAAGCGCTCGCTCGTCGGCAAATCGCGCGACGATGCCGCAGGCGAGGCCTTCGATAAAACAGCCAAGGTTCTTGGATTTCCTTACCCGGGTGGCTCGTGGATTGACCGAAGTGCGATAGGTGGAAATCCGGCCGCATTTGATTTTCCACGCGCACTTCCGCAAAAGGCGACTCTCGATTTCTCGTTCAGTGGCCTGAAAACCGCGGTCGCCCTGAAGACGGAAGAACTGAAGAAGCAAGGCGTCCTTGAAGAACGACTCGCCGATCTCTGCGCATCGATTCAAGAAGCGATCGTTGATGCTTTGATGACGAAGATCGCGCTCGCAACGCGCGAACATGGCTGTAAGACCCTGGCGATTGTCGGGGGCGTGGCTGCGAACTCCAGGTTGCGTGCACGACTTGAAGCCGAATGGCAAAAGTTCGGTTTATCGACTCCTCCTGTTTTTCCGCTGATGAAATACTGCACCGACAACGCCGCGATGATCGCAGGCGCCGGGGCTTTCCGCTATTTGCAGGGTCATGCGCTTTCACCGATGGACGCCATGACTTTGAACGCAGTTCCTAACCCCGAGATCTAAGCAAATGGCCACTCATGGAAAACGTCGGGCACTCGGACAACATTTCTTAAAAGATCAAAGCATCGCGCGAACCATCGCTGAAACCGCCGTCCAAGAAGCGGTGAAGAATGGTTGCACTGCGCTGCTTGAAATTGGGCCTGGACGAGGCGCAATCACCGCGCCCCTTCGGGACTGCCTGCATGAACAGTCGAGCATCCAGGAATTCATCATCGCTGAGCGCGACCCGGTTCTGATCGATCACTGGAAGCAACAGGCTCCTGAACCGTTTCCGTATCGAATTGCGCCGGGCGATTTTCTCGAAACTCCTGAAAGCGAATGGCTCGAAAAGACCCCACTCGGCGTCGTCTCGAATCTTCCCTATTCGGTCGGCACCGCGATCGTCGTCAGGCTCGCCGCGCTCTACGACAAGATTCCGGTCATGGTTCTGATGTTTCAGGCCGAGGTCGCGCGCCGCCTTCGAGCCGACGTAGATACCCGCGAATGGGGTAGCCTTTCGATCTGGATCCAAAATCGCTGGGACGTCACTCGACTCATCGGCGTTCCACCGGGCGCATTCATCCCACCGCCCGAAGTCGACTCGGAAGTCGTCATACTTCGCCGTCGGGCCCAGCCGAGAATTGTCGTCACCGACGAGAAACTTTTCGATACCCTTCTTCGGGTTTGCTTCGCCCATCGCCGCAAGATGTTGAGATCGGGTCTTCCTGCCTCGGGACCTTGGCGAAACGCCTTGGAGCGTGCCGGGGTGGATGGTACAAAACGGGCTGAAACCCTGAGTTGGGAAGAATGGAGCCGCCTCTACCAGGCCGTGCTCGATGCTCAGGCCGGAACTTAAGATCGAAAGAGCTTAGATCCCGGCCAAGAGTCCTTCCCTGAACGCGGCCATACTGAGCTTTACTTGGCCACTTTTAGCCAAGACCGGTTAATTTCCGCCGATCTTCGAAAGACTCCATGCTCCGTTTTCCAGTCCCTTTTCCGCTCGCGATAGCCACGATATCAGCGCTGCTCGTGCTTCCCTCCGCTGAAGCCAACATCGCCGAAAACACGGGCTTTGGTTCAAGAACCACCGCACTGGCAGGCGCAGGCGCCTCTTGGGGCGCTGGTCCTTTCAGCACCTATTCAAATCCAGCTGAACTCAGCGCCTTTTCGGCTTCCGAGCTGGTTTCGACTCAGAAATCGCCGCCGCTTCAGGCGAGCTGGGGCCTTGTTTTTCTCACGCCACAGTTCAAGTCCATTCAGAACGTGGTTCTCGAGAACAACTACGTTTCTGACAAAACTCCGGCTCGCAGCGGAGATGTCGACACCTCGTACCGCGACACCTTCGGCCAAGCCTTCGCTCTGAGTTATCGCCTGAGTGAAGGTCCGTCGCGCCTGACGGTAGGACTGACTGGGTTCATTCCGATCAATCAGCTCGCTTACGCCGACACGGGCGAAACCTATATTCCGGAATACGTTTTGGAACGCTCACGTACGCAGCGCCCGCAGTTCGCGGCAGCGGGCGGAATGCAGATCACTCCAGCCTGGTCCCTTGGGGCCGGTGTTGGAATCGGATTCGCACTCACGGGAAACGGATCCGTCTTTCTAAACACCGATCCGAACAAACCTTCCACCATGCGCTTCAGCGCCAGCATGAAGCCCAAAGCGCTGCCGTACGCAGGTCTCCTCTTCCATTCAGCGAAGAATGAGCTTACTGCGGGCCTTGTTTTCCGTGCGCCGGTTTCTTCGCCGAACGAATACACACTGAACTCGGGCGCACGCGCCTTCGGTAACCTTGCGGCTCTCGACTTCAACTTCAAAGCGGACTCGGCGCTCTACTACGATCCGCTTTCGATTGAGCTCGGTGGATCTTACGCCGTGCTTCAACGGACTCGTATCGTGGCGCAGCTCGAGTATCAGCGCTGGAGTAACTTTGAACCACCTGCGCTCAGCATTCAAAACCCGCAGACGGGCGCATGCACTGGAACAGGCTGCTCGGGCGGCATTCAGATTTCGCCGAGCAAAAACCCGAGCTTCAACTTCAATGACACCTGGGTCCCACGCCTTGGTGTTGAACATCAGCTGAACGACGACCAGACCTTTCGCTTCGGCTATTTCTATCGCCCGGGAATCATCGATCCGTCGCAGCTTTCAGGTGCAGGAAACCTTCTTGACCCACCACGTCACGCCTTTTCAGCGGGCTTCGGATGGCGGTTTCATCATTTCCTACACCTCGACACCCCGTTCACGCTCGATGTCGATGCCCAGTTTCAGGCTCTTCAGACGCAGACCATCACTAAATCGGCTGGCAATGAGGCAGGAACGTCTTCCGATCAGAAGATCGGTGCACCGGGATATCAAGCCGGTGGTAAGATCTTTGGCGGAGGCCTGACTCTGTCTTGGGCATTCTAATAGGGGCCTTCTAATTCGGTCACTGGGGTCCACCCCCCGAGCATCTGCTTCTATGTCGTCCATTAATTTCGATCGCATTCCGAAAATTCGCTCACTGCTTCGCAGTCACTTTCTCGCGGGACTTCTCGTCGTCATTCCACTCGGAGTGATCGCCTGGATTGTCGGTGCTGCGGTCGGTGCCCTTTGGCAGTTTCGCGAATTCATTCCGGTCGAACTTCGCCCTGAAAGCCTTTTCGCCAATCAGACTCTCGCGCAGTTCATGAACCTGCTGCTTGCACTGGGCGTGGGCGTGCTCCTCGCGTTTGCGATCTCAATGGTCGGCTGGGCGTCGAAACAGTTTCTCGGAAAAAAAGCGCTCGATCTCATCGGCGAGCTGATCCAGCACATCCCGGTCCTTCGCAGCGTGTACAGCGCGCTCGACCAGCTGCTTCGTACGGTTGCCTCGGGTAGTGGCCAGCAGTTTAGCCGCGTCGTGTACGTCGAGTACCCGCGCAAGGGGTGCTGGGCTCTGGCATTTGTCACTGGCCCGGCGCGCGGCCCGGCGGCACCCGAAAATCATCTCAACGTTTATGTTCCGACCACGCCGAATCCGACATCTGGATTTCACCTGATCGTTCCGGAAAATGAAGTTCGCGAAAGTCAGATGAAAGTGGAAGAAGCGTTTCGTACGATTCTTTCGCTCGGCATCGCGCAGCCTACTCGCGGGGGCCACTAGTCCATGTCCGCTGATCCGAAGGCAACGAGCGAAAAGCTCATCGCCACCAACCCAAACGCTCACCAGAACTACTTCATCTCGGAGACGGTTGAAGCGGGCTTGGTGCTCACGGGTACGGAAATCAAAAGCCTTCGGAACGAAAGCCCGAATCTTCGCGACGCTTACGTCGAAGTTTCCTCACGCAAGAACGGCTCGCTGGAAGCCTGGATCGTCAACCTGCACATCGGTCCGTACTCGCATGGCAATATCTGGAATCACGAAGCACTTCGCCGCCGTAAGCTTTTGCTTCATACCCACCAGATCGGCCGCATTCACGCCGCACTGATCAAAGAAGGCGTCACGGCTGTTCCCACGCGCATCTACTTGAAAAAGGGCCGCGCGAAAATCGAGATCGGGCTCGGCAAAGGCAAAAAGAAATACGACAAACGTCAGGACTTGAAGAAGAAGTCAGCTGATCGCGAGATGCAGCAGGTCATGAAGCAGCGCCGCAAGTAAGCGGCACGCTTAAAATAGGCGCGCTTAAATAAACGCGATTCAATATCAGTAGTTCTGCTTGCAGTCATTCGCAGGCGAAAATTCCTGGCAAGCCCAAGTCGAATCTCCGGTACGATCGATCGTTTGCTTGCGAAGGTTTGAGTCGTGGCTACATTTCCGGATGACGCAAAATTCGGAGCGACCGTCTGAATCCACGTACCTTCTCATGTCGTCAAAGGCCATGTTCAGGTGCATCAGCGCTTCCTGCTGGGTCTTTCCGGTATTGTCCGAAACGACGACGACGCTATGAGAAACCACGGGTTGACCGTTCTGGGTACCGTCAAAGCAAGTGAAACCCATCGTGGTGATGCAGGACCACGCAGACTCTGGATTGCCTGGAGCTGGCGCCGTTCCTGCGTGAGCATACGAGAATGACGACACGGCAAGAGCGACCAGAGCGATGACCTGTTTCATATTCGACCCCTATTCGAGTTTCTAATTGGTTTCGAATAAACACACCACGCGGCTAAAGCGATGTCCACAGGATCGGAAGAAAATACTTCAAGTCGATCTAGAGGCCCATCACTGGCTTAGGGCGTCGCTTCCTGTTTTGAGTGCGCACCGAAAACAAAATCCAACGCCAACAACCAGAGCTCGCCGCTCACGCTCGCGCCGGTCGGAATTCCTCCGCTCCCGTCAGAGTCAAAACTGTGGTGCTGATATTCGGCCTTGGCGCGAAACGTAGGAACCGCACCGTCGATATCGTAGGTCACGCCAACGCGATAAAAAGGCCCGCTAAAACCAGACGTCGTTCCAAACGCAAACCCGATATTGTTGATGCCTGCGCCGACATACGGCCTGAGACCCACATAAGGAATCTGAAATGCAACGTTGAAAGCCAACCACTGCTGGTAGGAAAAATCGTTCGGCTCTGCGTTCGACCCTACGTATCGGGTTCCGAAGTAGGCCGACGTGAACATCGGAGTATATTCAATCTGAACCAAGGGACCCAGCTTGATTCCAAATACGCCTTCGAGAGTGAACGACGGATCGGCCGTGAGACTTGTGGACTGACCTGAATAAGATTGTTTGAACGTCCCTTTGGAGACACCCAGGCCGAAGCCCCCGTAAACTTTCGATGCATGGGCCGAATGAATTGGCGCGATCGCAACGACAAAAACAAAGGTAAGTAGGCCGAAAATCCCACTCATCGTGGTTTTGAACAGGGTCATTGACCACCTACCGTGTCGATTGCGATGTCGATGTTGTAATCCTTCTTCCAATCCGAAGACGAAGAGTCCTTCGATGAAGTGCTCGCAGCCGGGAAGTTTAACGTCTTATAGGCCGCGTTTCCGTCTGAAGTTCCATCATATCTTCCAGACGGTGCACCACTCACGTATGTTCCATTTGAAGCTTGATCGACAAAGGCACGAACCGACAAAGTCTTTCCGGTATCGCCGCAAACCGTATACGGAACGACGACGAAGCTCTGAAAATTATCTACCGTCGCGATGTTGCTGACCGTGGCAAACCCGTCGCTCGAAACCTCGACGACCATTTTCCGACTGCTCGAAGTCGGTGCAAGAGGCCCCAGCATGACATGCCCACGAATATTGTCGCCGAAGATGGCGCAATTAAAAGAGCTTCCACATCCGAGAAGTAAAAGGGGCACGAGCGCGAGAACCCCAGCTTTGAAGTATTCCATATCGCACAATTGAAACCGAAAAGGGCGCATTCGAAAAGCGGTAACTCTCACCTGACCGAAGCATTGGTTATCCACTGCCGGAGTCCCGGCAACGACGCTGCCAAACGTGTTTTAAGCCAAGTGCAGATGGGCAGCACAGTGACCATTACCGGCAAAGCTCATCTTCAGTGG
>FSTM01000034.1_pt1 | contig 11848 bp, 12 predicted proteins | sample 1636911 | NCBI WGS metagenome assembly FSTM01 (sample SAMEA3914816, study PRJEB12502) | metagenome | biome: forest; material: soil | place: USA | collected 2011-09-16 | depth 0.3 m
GCGTCGAGATAAGCGAGAGCGTGCTCAACATACCCACGTACGATCGCAAGCGGGTTGTTCATCTCGTGCGCGAGTCCGGCGCAAACTTGGCCGAGTGTCGAAAGCTTTTCGGCTTGAATCAAACCCGTTTGGGTTTCCTGAAGCTGCCTCAGGCGAAATACAAGTTCCTCGGCCATCACATTGGCCGCATGGGCGATGGCATCGAGCTCATCACGTTTTTCTGAGATCGGAATACGGTAGCTCAAGTCTCCGCCACCCATTCGCTCCAGAGAATCGAGTAGGCCAGCAACTCGGGATTTTTCGAACGGAACTGTTTCGGACGTATCTGGAGAATTTGGAGACTTGGGAGTCACTTTAGGAATTCCTCGAGCCACTGAATCGCATCATCTTCACTACTAAACAGTTTGGATGGAATTCCCGGGTTCGCAACTCGAAGGTAGATATTTCCGAACATTTTTCCGAACGGGCCGATCGGTACTAGAATGCCGAGAGCCGTGAAGTAGTCAGTGAGCTGACGCCCGGAATAGTAGTGGCGCGTTTCGGCGTCTAAAGGGGCGGCACCACGAATGTCGGTCAGGAGTGGGGCTTTTCCGTTTTCACGAGCGGCCGCGCAGGCTTCGATATTCCTTTTCGCATCGAGCACCGTCTGAACCGCGCCCTGGCGGATTCGTGCGGTCACGACGCCCTTCGCGGTACGAAAAATCTCTGCTGTGGGAGTTTCGGAGACTAAGATTCGAAACCCAACGCTTCCCGAATAGCCACTTCGGTTTCTTCAATTCGGTCGACACTCTCAGGCGCGACGAAGATGGTATCGTCGCCCGCGATGGTTCCCAGAATTCCGTCCGGTCGATAATGATCCAAATGGCGAGCGACGAGGGAAGCCGAGCCTGGCGGAGTTTTGAGAACGACGATCGATCCGTTATTAGTAATCGATAGAATCAAATCGCTGATCGAGGTTTGAACCGTCGGAGGCAAAAGCGGCTCAGGTCCCGCAAGGCGGTAGACCGTGCGTCCGCCTTCATCGACGCCTTTGACCGCGCCCAGTTTTCTGAGGCTTCTCGAAATCGTCGACTGCGTGACTTCAAATCCCTGTGCCTCGAGCTGCTCGCGAAGCTCGTCCTGCGTACTGGATGCACCTGTTTCAAGAAGGCGACGAAGAGCTGAGAGGCGAGCCTTAGGTTCGTTTACACCGGTAGTCTGCATTCTTAGTGCGCTCCGTTTGAAAGCAGTCCGGCCAGTAGCGCTTTTTGAGCGTGCAGGCGGTTTTCGCTCTGTTGAAAGAGCGCGGAGCTCGGTCCGTCCGCCATGGCGTCGGTGATTTCTTTTCCGCGAATCATCGGCAAGCAGTGAAGGATGATCGCGCCAGGAGCCGCGAGCGCATGAAGCTTCTCGTTGACTTGGTATCCGTCGAACGCCTTCTCGCGTTCTTCTTCCTGTTGCTCGAAGCCCATGCTGACCCAGACGTCGGTGTAGATCGCGTTGACGCCTTTGACCGCATCGGCAGGCTTAACGAAACTGCGAATCGCTCCGCCGCCTTCTTTGGCGCGAGCTTTGGCTTTTTTCAGGATGAAACCGCTTGGCTCGTAGCCCTCTGGGCATGCATACGTCACGGTTACGCCCAGATAAGGGGCGAGAAGCAGAAGGCTGTGAAGAATGTTGTTTCCGTCACCGATGTAGGCAACCTTCAGCCCCGCGAGCTTCCCGAAACGCTGCTTGAGCGTGAGAAGATCAGCGAGCGTCTGACAAGGGTGATGCGTGTCCGAGAGGCCGTTAATAATCGGGATCGGAGACTTGCTGACCATGCGGTCGAGAATCTTCTGCTCGTGAGTACGAATCATCACGGCATGAACGTAGCCGGCCAGTACACGAGCTACGTCTTCCGGCTCTTCTTTTTTCGAAGTTGAAGAGAGGCTTTCGACGGTCGCGCCGCCAAGCTCCTGCATCGCAACCGTAAAGCTCATGCGAGTTCGAAGCGAAGGCTTCTCGAACATCAGCGCGAGGTGCTTACCGGTCAGTGGATGAGTAAACTGGCCCTGATCCCGCTCTTTTTTGAGCTGATCCGCATAATCGAGAAGTCCTTCGAGTTCAGAACGAGACAGTTCTTCGCCGGTCAGGAAATGCTTGGCCGACAGCTTAAACATGCGCCGAATCACCCTTAGACGCGGAAGAGCCGCGAGACATGCGCGAACGTTTGCGGCAGATCGTGCCGACGCCTGCGCTCGTGAAAAGCTCTTCGATCAAGCAGTGCGAGCGGCGGGCATTCAAGATGTGAATGTCATTAATGCCGTTGGCAAGGCCGTGAAGCATCGTGTTCGCCTTAGCGAGCATTCCGCCTTTGACTACGCCCTGTTCAATGAACTGCTCAAGCTCTCCGGCGTCGAGTTCAGAGGCGACTTTTCCTTCAGCGTCCAGAATACCGTCTTGGTCGGTGAGGTAGATGATCTTCTTCAAGCCGAGCGCCTCGGCGATGCGAATCGCAGCCCAGTCCGCATTCACGTTGAAGGCTTCGCCCTTTTTGCCGAATCCGACGGGTGCAATCACTGGAATATAGCCGAAACCGGCGTCATTCTGGGTGTCCAGCATCGTGCGAATCAAAGTGGCATCGACTTTTTCAATTTGGCCGACTTGGCCGAGCTTCTCATCGGCCTGGCTGCACTGAAGGGTGCCGGCATCGGAACCCGAGATTCCAACTGCCTTCACACCAGCGTGATTCAAGGTGCGAACGATTTTGCGATTCACGGATCCGCAGAGGACCATCTCAACGATGTCCATCATGTCGGGAGTCGTGATGCGCTGGCCGCCGACGAATTCCCACGTGATTCCGTGAGTGGTGAGTTCTTGATTGATCGAAGGGCCGCCGCCGTGAACGATCACGACGCGTACGCCGACATTTCGGATCAGAGCCAGGTCGTCGCAGAGGGATTTAACCAGTTCCGAGTCCTGAAGGGCCGCGCCGCCGAGCTTGATCAGCACGGTTTCGCCCGCGAAACGCTTCACGTAGCTCAAAGTATCAAGAACGCTTTGTGCTGCAATTCCAGAGGTGGCCGGCATAGGGATCTCCTGATGGGATCAGTTGTACTCGGTGTTGATCTCGACGTATTTCTTCGAGAGATCGCAGCCCCATGCGGTGGCTTTTGCTGTGCCGGAATGGAAGTCTGCGACGATGACAACGGTGTCCGACTTCAAAAGCTTCCGAACTTCGTGACGCTCGAAAGGAACCGGAGCTCCTTGATCGAAGATCACCGTTCCCTGAAGTTTCAAAGTGAGCTTGTCGAGACAGACCGCTGGAATGCCTTCGGCGCCCAAACGAGCCAGAATTCGGCCCCAGTTTGGATCTTCGCCATGCATCGCTGCTTTGATCAGCGGGCTCAAGGTGACGCCGCGAGCCGCCTGACGAGCGAGAGCCTCGTCGGGAGCGCCCTGCAGGCGAACTTCGAGAAGCTTCGTAGCCCCTTCGCCGTCGCGCGCGATGGACTGAGCGAGAAGAATCATGACGTCAGTCAGAGCTTTGCGAAAAGTCGAACGGTCCGCGTCGTTCTGGATGGCGACGCCGCTTGCGCCGTTAGCCATCAAGAAAACGCAGTCATTGGTCGACATGTCGCCGTCGACGCTGATCATGTTGAAGCTCTGGTGATTGGCTTCGGTGAGCAGAGTTTTAGCGAGGTTGACGTCCATTTTGACGTCAGTCAGAACGTAGCCCAGCATCGTAGCCATGTTCGGGTGAATCATGCCGCTGCCTTTGCAGATACCGGTGACTCGAATGGTTCCGCCACTAAGTGAGACTTCGGTCGAAACCGTTTTTGGAACCAAGTCGGTGGTCAGAATCGAAAGTGCGAAAGACTCGGCGGTGTCGCCCGAGCGTTCGACGAGCTCATGCATGGCGCCCGAAATCTTTTCGATTTCGAGCTGGTCACCGATTTTACCGGTCGAAGCGGTGACGATCTGGTGAGGAAGGCAGCCGACAGATTGAGACGCCGAGAGAGCCATCTGCCAGTTGCGGTCGCGGCCGACTGCGCCGGTTGCAGCGTTCGCCTGACCAGAATTGGTGACGATGGCGCGAATATGCGCTGAAGGAAGAATGCCTTGTGAGTAAACGATAGGAGCGGCTTTGCATTCGTTTTTCGTGAAAACGCCTGCACAGACAGCTTCCGTATCGGAAATAATGATTCCGAGGTCCGGACGGTATTTACGAACTCCGCAGTTGATACCGCTAGCGGTAAACCCTTTTGGAAGTGGAGTGCGGGCGATGCCAGGTCCTGGTGTCATTTCAAAGTAATCCTTCTAGATCTTCCAAGCCTAGCGACAGGGGCGCGTCGATGAGGCGGTTCAGGTTCTCGACCGCCTGGCTGGCGGCACCCTTCATCAAATTGTCGATGGCGGAGAAGAGATAAAGCTTATCTCCCTCGACCGTGTAACTGATCTGCGTTCTCGCCGAGCCGACCACGCGTTTCAACGATGGAAGCTTGCGGTCCACTGGGCCATGCGCGACGAGAGGATACGCCTCGTACGCGTTGTTGAAGCTCGCTGCAAGAGCATTCATCGCGTCGGTTTTTGATTTCGAAGAAACTTTAGAAGAGAGGCGCGCGTAGATTCCGGAAATGATTCCGCGACGCGTGGCGAGCAGCGAAGTAGTGAAGATCGGATCGATCGTCACGCCCGTCATTTTCTCGAGGCATTGAATGATTTCTGGCGTGTGCTGATGTTTTCCCACGCGATACGGAAGGCATTCGCCGTCGACTTCGGTGAACAGAAGATCTTCGCTGGCTTTGCGACCGGCGCCCGAGCTTCCGGATTTCGCGTCGATTACCAAAGTTTCGGGTTTGATCAGGCCGTCTTTAAGAACTGGCATCAGCGCCATCAAGATCGAAGTCGCGTAGCAACCAGGATTTGAAACCAGAACTGGGCCGCGAGAAGAAGGCTTTGGACCAACCCAAGGGCAGAGACCGAACTGGGCTTGCTGAATCAACGCAGGCTGCGTGTGCTCGAAGCCGTACCATTTCGAGAACGTGGAAAGTTCGATGCGAAACGCGCCGCTGAGATCGATGACGCTCATGCCGGCCGCGAGAAGTTTGGGCGCCAGTTCAATCGACACTTCAGCAGGGGTCGCGAGGAACACGACGTCGACTTTTCCGGTCAAAGTTTCGAGCGCGCTCATCGGAAGGATGCCGACTTTTTTCGCAGCCGATTCCGGCAGATACGAATCGAGTTTCCAGTCATCCGTCGAAGCCAGGCAGGCCACCAGCTCAGTGCGTGGATGCTTCAGCAAAATGCGAGAAAGCTCGAGGCCGGAATAGCCTCTAGCTCCAATAATCGCAGTTTTGATGGCGGACGGTGTCCCTTGCATTACGTGCATAATTATTCATCTAAAACCTGCCAGTCAACGATATAATTCGTTTGCCAGGTCATTTTAGTGCATATATATGCATCCTCACAAGACCAATATATAGGCTGAAGGAGCATTTCATGGCGAAGAACAAGATCTTGTTGGCTTTCTCGGGCGGACTCGACACCTCGGCGATCGTGCCTTGGTTGATGGAGAACTACGACGCGGAGATCATCGCGTACTGCTCTGACCTGGGAAATGCCCCTGACGAAGCGCATCTGCGCGCCTGGGCGAAAGAGCTCGGCTGTGTAGACTTCATTTTTGAAGACGTTCGCGACCGTCTTTCCAAAGAGTTTGGCTTTGCCTGCGTTCGCGCTGGCGCCCTCTATCAGGACGACTACCTGCTCGGAACCGCTCTCGGCCGTCCTCTGATCGCCGAGCGTATGGCGTTCTTTGCCAAGAAATTCGGCGCTTGGGCCATCGCACACGGCGCGACCGGCAAAGGCAACGATCAGCTCCGTTTCGAAAAATCGTGGGCGTACCTCTGCCCGAACGTAAAAGTCATCGCTCCTTGGAAGATCTGGGAATTCAAAGGTCGCCAGGACTTGGTCAATTACATGGCCGGCAAAGGTATCAAGATGAACGCCGCTGAGAAGCTCTTCAGCGTCGACGTCAACCTCTTCCACCGTTCTTGCGAAGGCGGAATCCTCGAGAATCCGACCAAAGAATACAATCCAGAACAGATTTACGAGTGGATCAAGGCACCGAAGAAAATTTCGGCCGAGACCTACACGGTCGGGATCACTTTCGAGCAGGGCTACCCAGTTGCCGTCAACGGCAAGAAAATGGGCCCAGCTGAGCTTCTCGGTCACCTGAACGTGATCGCCGGTAATGCGGGCGTGGGCGTCGTCGACCTTCTCGAAGAACGTGCCAACGGCATCAAGAGCCGCGGCGTGTACGAAACTCCAGGCGGCACGCTCCTTCACCTGGCCTGCAAAAACCTCAAGCACCTCTGCTGGGACCGAGCGCAGCTTAAAACCGCACGCTACCTGGGCCAGGAATACGCCGAGCTCGTGTATGACGGTCTCTGGCACTCGGACGGCCGTCGCTCGATCGACGGTTACTTCGACAAGGCCTGCGAAACCCTCACGGGCACGATCACCTTGAAGCTCGAAGGCGGCCAGGCTCGCGTCATCAGCCGCGACTCGGCCTTCGCTCTTTACGATGAAGCCCTTGTCAGCTTCGAAGGCGACGAAATGGGTCTTCACAAGTACGCCGACGGTTATTCGAAAACGGTTTGCTTCACGCCATGGCGTGCAGGCCGCCGCGACCAGAAGAACCATCGCGCACAAGAAGTCTGAGCTCAGGTAAAAACCCATGGGTGTCCTGACCTCCAAGCGCAATGCGGAACGTGCTGCGGAACTCTTTGAGTTCACGCAGGGAATCGACGTCGATAGCCAGCTTGCTCCTCAAGAAGTCCGCGTTCAGAAAGCTTGGGCCAAAGGCCTGAGCGCTCTGGGCGTGTTGACGACTGACGAGCTCGCTCGTGGGCTTCAGGCTCTCGATGCCGCACTCGCGCTGATGGAAGCCGGGCAGTTCGAATGGCGTGCACAAGATGAAGACGTGCACATGAACCTCGAACGCTTTGTCACCGACAAAGAGGGCGCCCTGGGTAAGAAGATGCATCTGGGGAGGTCGCGAAACGATTTGATCGCGACCTCTCTCAGGCTCTTCGTTCGTGATTCGCTCATTACGGTCGCCGCTAGTCTGAAAGATCTCGCCTTAGCTCTGACCGAGCAGGCTGAAAAGAACCTGGAAGTCATTATTCCAGGCATGACCCATCTTCAGCACGGTCAGCCGGTTCGATTCGGCCACGCGCTTGCAGGTCACGCCTGGGCGTTTTCGCGCGATATCGAACGCGTGGAAATGGCTGCGAAACGCGCGGTTGCAGTCATGCCTTTGGGGTCAGCTGCCCTGGCTGGAACCACACTTTCAATCGATCTTACCAAGATTGCCCAAGAGCTCGGCTTTGGACGCGCTCCTCTGAATTCCTACGACAGCGTCGGCGATCGCGATTTCGTGATCGAAGGTCTCGATGCGCTTGCGGGCTGCGCGATTCATCTTTCGCGTCTGAGCGAAGACTTCATCATCTGGTCGTCGACCGCCATTGGCCTCGTGAAGCTTCCTGCGGCATGGTCCACCGGAAGCTCGATCATGCCGAACAAGCGCAACCCCGACGTGCCAGAGCTCGTTCGTGCTCGTTCCGCACATATGATGGGTGCGGCTTCGGAAGCGCATACCCTCTGCAAAGCCGTTCCAACCAGCTACGGAAGCGACCTTCACGAGATCAAAGGCGTGTTCATGCGCTCGCTCGCGGAAATGAAGGCCTGCCTTTCGGTGCTGCCTCAGTTCACGCGCGGTTTTGAAGTGAGCTCAAAAGAAGCGCAGCGCCTGCTCGGTCGTGGCCATGTTCTGGCAACCGAAGTAGCGGATGAACTCGCGATGAATTGCGGCGTTCCGTTCCGTGAAGCCTATTCTCAGGTTGCGGGCCTCGTTGAACTTGCTGAGAGCAAAGACGTTCAGATTGAACAGCTTACTCCAGCCGACGTTCAGGCCGTTGCGCCGAAGCTGACTTCGGAGTTTCTCGCCAAGCTCACGCACCAGGCTGCGGTCGAGAAGCGTTCGAACTCAGGTGGATCTTCACTCGCGCAGGCGCGTGAAGGAATTCGCGCGCTTCGTGCGAAGCTCGGGAATTAACCCCGAGCAAGAATTCTTGCTTGGCGAATTAAGCGGGCTGCCAATATGAGCAGAAGTGTTGCCCCCAGCGACCACTTCAAAAATGTAACGGTGCCGAGCCAGTCGAAGTACGTCTGAGCCGCACCGAAATTAAGCGCGTAAAGAATTAGAACCGTTTCGATGAGATCCAGAGCTCCTGGAATCAACGCAATGAAAGCATATCTGCTCTTTGGAAACGCCTTCTTGAATCCAAAATAGAAAAGCGCCGTGTACAGTGACAGAAAAACGAGATCGAAGCATTCGTTGATGATGTAGACACGAGTCTCGAGCGGGCTAAATTCCGCGAGAAATGCGCGCGCCTGGTCACCGGAGTAGTAGAGGTGAGTGTCGAGAGTTCTGTGCGGTCCAAAATAGGTCATTCCGAGACCCAAAACGGCGACCGCGATAATCAGAAGCGCGAACTTCCATTTGGACCACTGGGCCGTCAAAATACGACGCTGATTCCAAGCCCAATGGAATTCATCTTCAACGGCGAAGAGAGCGGAACGGCAGATGCCGAGCCGACTTTTTCCTTCGCGAGCGAAAGCGAATCGTATTGAAGGCCGAGGTACAGGGTCTTCCAGGTCTTCACGTGAGCGCTGATTCGAAATCCTGATGTTCCCTGATAGGAAACGGATTCGCCGGTGGCTGTTTTACTCGCCAGGACGTAGTCGCCCAGCATGTAGTATTCACCCAGTACGACGAAGCGATGGTACTTGATTCCGATCATCGGAGAGATCGGGTTGAAGCGGCTCCCGGACCAGTCACCGGTGGTTGAGTCGCGACCGGTGCTTTGCGAGTTGGAGCGGTAGTCGGCGCTGATGCCCAGAATATAGCGATCCTTGATCGCGTAGCCGAGACGAACGCCCGCTTGAAATTGTTTGAGCGACGGGATGTCAGGACGAAGCGCTGTCGACATCGAGACCGTATCGCCGCCGACCTGAATCTGGCGAAACCCGGTGGCGTGCGCGTCGTTAAACGGCGCGAAGGCCGAGATCATGAAGAGGGCGCAGGAGATAAACACTGCGGTTCGAATTGAGCTAGGGTGCATCATATAATTGTCATGAAAATTCGAAGAACTGTAAAGTTCCGTATTAAATAAACAAGATTAGTTAAAAGTCGAGCTTGAGCTTCGCTCAGCTACGCATACAAAGAGTGCGGGAGAGGCCATACCCATGGCCTCTCCCGTTCCCCCTTGGACTGAACTGTCTTTCGGAAACCACTTGGATAAAAAGGGCGCCCGCTGAGCATCCATGCCTGGCGGTGCCATGATTTTGACCGGTGAACGTATCGGGGTCTTTGGCGTGCGATCTTCAATGATCCGCTTGAGTGACTCGTCCTTGAGCCCATGCCATTAACCCGGACTTCCCTGTCCCGCGTCGTGGTATCCCGAACTTCTTGTTCAGGCAGTTTTCCCGGCAAGCATCCTGCTTATCTGGAAAACCGAAACCGGCATGAGCATTAAGCGAGGCGTAGTTTCACGCCGAGGCTTTTATGTCTGTGACCGTCGATGTGCAGGTGTTCCTGGTGTTCCGACTCTTCTTTGCAAGAGACGCACATCGTAGTCGTCGGCCGTGCTTCCAGCCGTTTGCCTTCGATGTCTTCGCCACAGGACTCGCACTCACCGAAGCTGCCCTCTGCGATTCGCTGAATCGCCTCGTCCACCTTTTTGAGGAAAAGGGTTTCACGGTTACGGAGACGCATTCTCATGGAAGTTTCCATCTCGCTCGAAGTCATGTCGGCTTCATCCAACATATCGTCGCGGGTAAGCTGGAAATCCTCGGAAATAAGGGAATTATTGAACAAGACGTTACGGCGTTGCTCTTCGAACATACCTTTGAACTTGAGAATCATTTCGGCTTTCATGACAAACTCCTGCATTGACCGAAAAAGTTGTGGGCGCTTCCTCATCCTTGAAGAAATCTGTGAAGAAACTTCACCGCGAGAGATCCTTCTCTCGTTGGGGTGTTCCATCGGTCGATAGAGACACTCCGGCCCTGATTAGATATTTTTAAGCTTTGATTGTTGAGAGGTTCTTGCTTGAACCCGGGAGGTCAGTAGAGACCGCCCTGGGCGTAGCAGTAACGGTAGGATGGGTAGGCGTACTCGTAAGCGTTTTGGATTCGCTTGCTGAGCTGAAGAGCGATGATTGCGATAGCATTCATAGTCGACTTCCTTTCTTCAAACAGATGAAACGAGTTGTCTCACCTGGGAGAGGATGACTTCCCTCTCACTGCCTCCGATTCTAAGATATTGCGAGCGGTGTGCCATGATGGAACCAGCGTCAAAAACCCCATGTTTTCAACCCCCGGCCGTCAAAATCCAAAGCCCGAGTAGAATTACCCTAGAAATTTCCACCCCACTTCCGCCCTAATGGGTGCGAAAAAACACCATGGTGAGGCAGGTCCGAACTGACCCAGTAGTGTAGGAATGACCCGGATTCGACGATAAGTGAGGGTGTTCTCCACCCGGATTCTTCCCCCTTTGGCTTTGACCCTGGTTTTCGCTGCTTCCGAGCCGGCCTTGGCCGGGTTCTGTGACTGGCTCATGGGGAGCAAGGCGGATCCAAGCTGGTCAGAGATCGAGTTCGAAAACCCGTTTCACTATCAGGAACCCAGCCTACGTGAACTTGCTTTTCGGAGAGGCTTGGGTCGTTTACTTGCCGAGGCTCGTTCACTGGGGCTCGACCGCATCGACCGTGAGATCGACCAGGTGGGCGGGTCTAGTCTCCCTGAGATTGCCTCTCGTTTAGAGACCCTCGTGCTTCCGGCGATTCGCCAGGGTCTACTGGCCGTCGATATTCAAGACCCCGGTAGAGTTGGCCAGGCAAGCGAGCTTCAGAGATTGCTGGAAGGCCACTATGCCGGTTTGCCCGAGCTGCTTATTGAATTGAAGGCCCGGCTCGGTGACAACGCGAACTATTTGAGTTCGCGGTCTATCGCAGGGGTTTCAGTCCTGGATCTTTGGGAACTGAGCGCTGAGCGCCGGGAAACGTTTCTGAAAGATCTTCTCGTACTAAAAAATCAACTGGAGACTCCGTCGAAACCTCTCTTCGAATATTACAGCTGGCGCGTTTATACGTTGTTTAGAGCTGTGACGTTAGGACTCGGGGAAGCGGAGACCGATCTTCTGCTTTCGAAAGATAATGACCCGACGATTTCAGAGAAAGTGCGAGCGCTCCTGGTGAGTCAGGGAGTGAAACACAAGCTTCTCGCAGACGGCGTGTTCATCATTCATCCCGTCGCTGACGGTCCGCGCCTGAATCAGATGGCCCACGGTATGAAGGAAGGCATCAGCCTTCGAGTGGATCCGTCGAGATGGGCCGATAGTTTAGGGGTGTTTTCTTCGAGCGACCTGACGGTTAACCTCCACCGGCTAGACCTATTGGACCCCCGGCTTTTCTCTTCAAAGGGTACGCTGGAGCATGAAGTGACTCATGCCACTTCATTCGTCGTGAGGAAGTGGTCCAAAGACTTCTTCCAGAAGTATCGCGCTCGGATTTTAGAGGGGCCACGCGACCCAAAAGAGCGTGTTCTCGAGGCGCATACCGAATTGAAAGCCGCTTGGGCGGCGCTTCAACAGCATTCGTCGGAAAAAGAATACCTGAACTGGGAATTCGCTCGAGATCGGTTTCGCTTAGCCAATACAGGGTTTTTTGCCGGATTTTCGGATCTCTTTCATTTCCGGGCTGATGCGCTGGACGGCAAGATTTCGTCCGATCATTTTCTGATCGGTTCATACAACAAGCAC
>FSTM01000059.1_pt1 | contig 11837 bp, 9 predicted proteins | sample 1636911 | NCBI WGS metagenome assembly FSTM01 (sample SAMEA3914816, study PRJEB12502) | metagenome | biome: forest; material: soil | place: USA | collected 2011-09-16 | depth 0.3 m
AGCCTTTGGAGCCGCTTTTTTCGCAGCAGGCTTTTTCTTGGCTTTTGGGGCAGATTTCACTGCAGTTTTTTTTGCTTTGGTTGCCATTCGATCCAGATCCTTTGAATGTTTTTTGGAGTAGTTCGAGAATCTTAGATCAGTTCGGCGGTTCAGACAAACCCGATCCAGCACTTCAGATAACGTCCTTCAGGAAATTCCGAGAGCGCCGGGTGATCCGTCGCCTGTGTTCCACGAGCCGTCCACCGAACCCGACGATTCCGAATGTTGAAATGACGCGCACTGGCCTTTGCGAGCGAGGCAAGAAAGTCCTCTTCCTCCAGAAGCGCCGAACAAGAGCACGCCACAATCATTCCGGTATTCGAAACCATCCGAAGCGCTTGGGTATGCAGTTGTAGATAGGCGTGCTTTCCCTGAGGAATATCTTTCCGGCTCTTGATCAAGGCCGGTGGATCGCTGATCACTACGTCAAAAGCGCCGGTTTCGACTGATCCCAGCTCGTGCAGTACGTCTGCCTTAAGCGTCTCGAGCCGCGCCGCGTGAGGGGCGACATTCGCCTTGGCGCGATCGAGGGCCGATTGAGACGCATCGACGAGAGTAATCTCGCACTCGACGCCCGCATAGGTCTTGAGGGCCCAGGCGATCTGGGCCGACCATTGTCCGACGTAGCAGCAAAGGTCGATCAGCTTCAAACGGCGTTGACCCTGCTTGGCGCGCTCCCGCGCGAAAGGAATGAGCTGTTGCAACGTCTGCCGGATGTTTCCCGACTGATCGAGAAAGAAACCGGTTTTCTGCCCCTGAATCAGGTCGACACTGAACTCGATCGCGGTCGAACCGAGGTCGTTCACTTCAGTCAGGGCCGGAGCGATCCGAATCCTGGCTTCTGTCAGCCCCTTTTCGGTCAGACCAGAAGGAAGGCGGGCCACACGAGGTGCCTCGTCAGCGATGCCTTCAAGTTTCCGAACGCCGAGGTCGTTGCGAATCACCCAGGCGCTTTTTGCCCAGTCCTGGCCACTTAGTTTTTCGAGGGCCTCGCCAATCTGAGGCAAAAGGCGGTCGATGCCAGCCGTATGGGCTTGAGTCACCCAAACCAGGTGACCCGTGGTCAATCGGTATCGGTCGATGACGAGGCCCGGTAAACCATCGACCTCGCCAAAACAAAGGCGATAACTGAACGGACCCAGGCCCGCGCTTTCGCGAATTCGGGCCGCGGACCGAAGCTTTTCCACAAGAAAATCAGGCGACCAAGGGTTCTTGTCGGATTCGGTACGGGTCAGTTCTCGGAAGCAGATCAGAGAGGCCGGATTGCCGTAGCCACGGGCCAGGAAGTTCCCGCCTGCGTCGCGCAGCTCAATAGGCGCGCCGGGCTCAATTCCCTTCGGGCTCGCCGTCAACTCATTGGAATAAACCCAGGGATGACCGGCACGAAAACGACGGTCGGCGCCCGGACGAAGACGCCATTGGGCCAAAGAAGAACCCGGGGAAACACTGGTCTGCGACATGCCTCGGGGCTTACCATAGATAGCGATGGGCGCGCTACCGATGCCAGTGCTGAACTGGCGGGAACTTCAAACGGTAATCGAAAAGAGCTGTTCTCGGCTGGAGCTGGGTGCACCCGATTCCCGTTGGTTCGTCGATCGCGTCGTCGTGCCCGAACGCGCCCGCTTTCCAGGTGGGTTCGTCAAAGGGGAATGGGCTCTGCGCCTGACCTCGCGAAAGCAGGAAAAAACGCTGATCATCAGCCTTCGTCCACGCGCCCCTTACTTCACCCTTTTAGACGACAAGGGACCCAAGGCCGCGCCCGGGTCGACCCAGTCACCGTTCGGTCTCGCCATTGCCAAACATCTGAAAGGCGCACGCCTTCTCTCGGTCGAGCTACCGCCACGCGAGCGCGCTGCGATTCTTTGGTTCTCGGTCGAAGGCGCTCGCGCGACCCAACGCCACGGCTTGGCCCTTTCACTCATTCCCGCGTTGCCCGAAGCACTCTTGGTCCGTGAAGACGTTTCGGGCGCGGGAAGACCTGCCATCGAACGGGGCCAGCCCGGTCACCGCGAGCTGGTCATTATCGCCCGAAGCCGTACACTTCGAGACCCCGCGACTCAGCAAACCCATTGGAAAATTCCAGACGGGGCACAGGCACCAGCCGAACCGCCGCTTCGCGATTCTTTGGCAAGCTACCCCGAACAGGTGGAAAGAGCCCTGGACCTCGAAGCCTTTGAAATCCGAATTCGATCGGCTCAACGAGAGGCCCGAGATGTATTGAAACAGGCTCGAGACCGGGCACGCCAAAGTGCGACCTCGATTTCAGAAGCCGAGCGCGAACCGGATTGGAAACGGTTCGGCGATCTTTTGAAGGCATCGCTGCCGCACGTACCGGAGCTTGTCATCGATCCACCGAAGCCGGGTCGAGTGCCGACCGGACACCGCCTGCTCGACGACTACGAATCTGAAGAAGGCACCAAGCTTTCTGTCCCATGCGATCCGAAACTTGGGCCTTCGGCGCAGGTTGAAAAATTTTACTCCATGGCCAAGCGAAAGCAGCGGCGCAGGGAAGAAGCCGCGGGCCGCCTGGAAACTGCGCAGGAAGCAGAACACCGCTTTCAATCGACTCTGACCGAGCTCGACGCGGCTCTTTCTGCCCCGCCTCGGTCGGGCTCGGGGCTCGATTGGCGACGTTTGGAAAGCTGGGAAAAACAGCTCGGCCTCGGCGGCCCCCTTCCGAGCACTCCCCATGCCTCCGTTCCCAAACATGCGAGTTCAAAGAATCGCTGGCTTGGTAAGACCTTCCAATCGAAGGACGGATTTAATATCTGGGTTGGGCGATCGCGCGATGAAAACCTGGAGCTGACTTTCAAACACGCCCGTGGAAATGATATCTGGATGCACGTTCGCGGGCGCCCCGGCGCGCACGTCGTCGTGCCGATTCCGGGCGGTAAGTCCGCGCCACTTGAAACCCTGCTCGATGCCGCTGTGCTGACGATTTACTACAGCGGTGGCGCAAGCTGGGGAAAGACCGAAGTCGACTACACTTTTAAGAAGTACGTGAAACGAATCAAGGACTCCACCGAGGCCAGCTACACGGGAAACAAGACCTTGATTATCGAGCCGGATACCACGAGGCTGAAAAGGCTTTTGGACGAAGAAAAAGGAGAATTGAAGTGAGTTTATTTGTGAGATTGCCGACGGTTACAAATAGTCTCGTCGCGGGCCTAATCGCCCAAGCACTTCTGCTGGCGCCGCTGAGTCATGCCGATCAAGGCCTTCACTACCTCAATTCAACCAGCATCGATGTCGCGAAGTTTCCGCCCCCACCTGTTGCAGGCAGCGCGACAGACAAAGCGGACCTGGATGTCGTGCGGCGCTATCAAAAAACGCGAACCCAGAGCCAATGCAATTACGCCCTAACCGCAGCAGCCCTGAACGCCGAACTCTTTAAGGGACCCCTGACAGCGGCGGAAGTGATCAAATTCTCCCCGCTCTTCGCCCAAGTTTTCAGCGACACCGACTACTTCGTGAATACGATCAAGCCGCGTTTTCAACGCCAGCGTCCCTACGTTCGTGACCCGAAAATCAAGCTCTGCTTCGAATCGATGTCTCATCCGGCTCTAGCATATCCCAGTGGCCACTCCGCGATCTCGCGCGCCGCTGCTCTCGTTCTGGGACTCATCTATCCTAAAAGAGCCGCTGCCATTATCCAGCTTTCCGACCGGATCGCTCTGAGCCGAGTGATCGCCGGAGTCCATCATCCGAAAGACATCGAAGCGGGCAAGAAACTCGGCGAAATGGTGTTTGACGCCATGAAGAACAATGCAGAATTCCAAAAGCGAATCACCGAACTGAAGAGTAAAGGAAATACAAAATGAACTTCGGGCAGCTTACGAAACTCGCAGCACTCATACTTCCTCTGATTCTGCTCGCTCCGACGAGCCATGCCGACGGAGGCCTCCACTACCTGAGCACGTCGAGCATCGACCTTTCGGCTTTCCCACCGCCGCCAGCGGACGGAAGCAAGGAAGACATCGCGGATCTCAACATCGTCCGTCGTTACCAGAAGACCCGCACGAAAGAAGACTGCGACCGCGCCAATCGGGAAGCTCCGGGCCGTCCTCAAGACTTCTACGGCGACATTCTCACCGAAGCCGAAATTGCAAAGATCGAAACTCTTTACGAAGAGGTCTCCACCGATACCGACTATTTCGTGAACACGTTGAAGCCGATGTTCAATCGCAAACGTCCCTATGTTCGCGATTCTGAGATCAAGCTCTGTGTTCCCAGTCACCCGGCCCTATCCTATCCGAGCGGTCACTCGGCGATCGCACGCTCGACCGCGCTGGTCTTAGGAGAACTCTTCCATGATCGCGCCGGACGTCTGAAAAAACGTTCCAAAATCATCGCAAGGGACCGTGCGATCGGCGGCGTCCATCATCCAAAAGACACCCTCGCTGGAATGTACCTGGGCGACCTGGTGCATGCGGCGCTGATGAAAAGCAGCGACTTCAGAAAGAAGCTCGATTTGATTCGTGCTGAACTGAAAGCGGATAAAACGTCTGGGAAGATACGGATTCAGAACGAGCCTCAAGACGAGTAAATGATCAACGGACGAAGTGCTTCACCACGTACTCGAGCGCTTCTTCTTTAGAAGTGAGGCGATTCTCGAGCGCGAGGTCTTCGATCGCCCGAAGAATTTCTGAGAACCGAGGGCCTGGTTTCAGCCCGAGCTGAATCAGGTCCTCGCCGCTCAGAATTTTTGAATCCGTCTGACCCTTCGTTCGCAGCTCTTCCCACCGGGTGCGACAAAACTCATAGAACGCAAGATTTCCGTCCGAGACGGTCGCGTCCGCACGATGAAGTGCCAGCATCATCTCGAAGTCCGGATGCCGGATGAAGCGCTGCAGAGTCGCTTCGCGCATCTGAAACACGTCGCGGAATTTCAGCTGCTCTTCAACTAATGCGCGAATCTGATCGATTTCGACATTGGGCATTTTCAGACGCTCGCCCACGCTCTTTACCAAACGTCCGCCTTCAAGCTCGTGACCGTTGAAATTCTTTCCGCCACTCTTCTTCGCAGCCGCGTGCTGTCCGACTTTTGAAAGTGTCGCTGCCCACATGAGCGGCGCCGGTCGTTGCGGATTCTGGCGAACCAAGGTTTCCAAGATGTGAAGCGTGTAACGCCAGACATCGCCCTCATGAAAAAGTGAAGGATGTTTCAATCCCTGCAAGCGCTCAAGCTCGGGCAAGACGTTGCCCAGAAGACCCAGATCCGACATCAGCTTCAGCGCATCCGCTGGTCTTGGCCCGGAAAGCATCAAGCCCAGCTCGTCGCGAATTCGCTCGGGGCTAACGCGATCAATCAGCTTCGCGCGTGCCTTGGCCGCTTTGGCGGTCGCAGGCTCAAGCGTGAAACCGAGTGTGGTCGTAAACCTTGCGGCGCGGAGCAAGCGAAGTGCGTCTTCTTGAAACCGCTCCTTCGGGTCTCCGATCGCACGCAGGGTTTTGGTCTTGATGTCGTCGAGTCCCTCGACCGTGTCCAAAATCCGAGACGACTTGGCGTCGTAGAAAAGCCCATTCACCGTGAAGTCGCGACGACGGGCATCTTCCGTAGGACCCGCGAAGAGAATGCCGGTCGGATGCCGATGATCGCGGTATTCGAGGTCCTCACGAAAAGTCGCGATCTCGAGAAACTGAGCCTGTGGCGACTGACTGTAGCTCAGGGGAATCTTGAGAACACCGAAGGCTTTTCCCACCGTTACGGCGTTAGGAAAAAGCTCGCAGAGTTCGTCGGGACCAGCGCTGGTCGCGATATCGTGATCCTTCGTTTCGCGTCCGAGCAGAAAATCTCGAACGCTGCCGCCAACAAGATAGGCAAGATGTCCGGCTTCATCGAGTTTTTGGAGGGCGTCGCGTACGTACGCAGGCAGTGGGATCGGGCGTTCAGTCCGGATCCACTTCGAGCTGCTCGCCGTTGAGCTGGTACTGGCTTTTGTAGATCGGGCTGATCGCTTCGAGCCCGTGGTTGAGGGCTTGTGTCCCGTCGGCTTCTTTTTCACGAGAGCCTCTGCCTTTCGAACTCGATGCTTTGGCTGTTGTACCGCCCGAAGCTGGAGCCTCGGATGATTCGCCTTCTTGTGCTTCGACCGCCGGTGCCCTCATCAAGAAGAACCCCAGAACGACGGAAATGAACGCGGTTTTGATGGGTGACACAGGCGACGACATGCTCATCAAGGCTAACGAACCGGTGCCCTAACGGTCAAATAGGAAACGGCTTTAACTCGAAGTACTTGGCTAGTTGGCAACTCAGCCGCTTGGGCAGCCTCCCTCTGAGCTGAACCATTTGGCTGTAAGACCGAACCATTGGGTCGCAAAGTAGCTCCAGCGCGAGGCAGCCTCACCTCAATGTCGAACTGCAACTCCCCCAGCCTTCCACTCCATCCTCTTTTAATCAAAAAAGTTCCCCCACCCCCTATGAGTGATTCTTGCTGTTTTATTGCCGCGGCAGAGCCGTTTCGAACTTCCATAAAATGGCAAGAATCACTCATAGGGGGTAGGGCGATAATAGAAGTCCGGGCCGGCTTCGTTTCAAAGCTGGGCTTTTTAAGCAACTCGCTCGGTCTTTGCACAGCGAAGCGGCCATGGCCCGCGAACGCCGAATCGACCCCAAGCTGCTGAGACCACCCTGGGACATCCGTGGCCCGCGGCCGTCCAGGCGCACCTATCGCAAGCAATATGGGCCATTGCTTCTTACTTTCACAGTGAGTGGAGACGCTCCGCCCGCACTACATCTGAACGTCATGCGCTTTTGCTTGAGAGGTGCTTGGAGCGCGGTTCGGGTTCTTATGCCAACGGTCAGAGAGCATGGCAGTTTTAGAAATCGTGAACACGAATCGTTTGCCGACTTCATCACCGTTCCGCACTGGGGCAAGGCAGGTGAGGTTGCTTCTCACTTAGGAATGCGTATCAGGACGCGCAGGCTTCTGCTGGGTTGGACACTCAAAGTGCTCTCCCGACGTGCCGGCTTGAATCTCGCCCATCTCAGCGAAGTAGAGCGCGGGCTGCATCGTCCCACGCGCCGAATCCGAAGAAGGATTCATCGCGCTCTTTTGATAGGAGAATGGCTTGAGCAACCCGTGAACAAGCTTAAGGGATTGCTCCGGAGGCTGGGCCCGGTAGATCGAGGCTAGTCCATCAGGGCTAGCGCTACTAGATCGAGCCCAATCTAGTAGACCGGGCCCAGGACGGTTCGTGGATCGGGATAGAGTCGAAGCGCTTCTTCGCGATCCGCAGCGGTAACGACGCCGGGAAGATCGCAGTGAAGCGGGCGCTCAAGGCAGAGCTGGAAATGAACGTGGGGTGGCCATCCTCCGTTTTCATGGCGATCGCCAACCCATGCAATCACGTCTCCGGCCTTGAACTCGCGGCCCACTGGATTATCAGTTACCGAGCGAGCGGCAAGATGCCCCCAGAGTGCAAAGAGTGGCTTACCGTCCCAGAGGTGCTCGGTGATCAAGGTGTAACCGTAGTCTCCGGCCGCGGCGTTGTAGGCACGAAGGTGAACCTTGCCGTCGGCGAAAGCATGAAGCTCCGTTCCGACCGGACCAAAGAGATCGATTCCGACATGGATGTCGCGGGGGCCTTTCCCTTCTCCCGACGAGCTACCTCCCACCGCGGAAAAGAGCTCGGTCGTATAAATTCCCGGCCGCTTCTCGTTGTACTTGCCGATCGCGTACACGTAGTCCGGCACGGGAAGGTTTGCGCTCAGGTCAAGAACCGGGGTGCCTTGAGGAAGCGCCATGATCGGTACGGTAGAAAGATACGGAACGTTCGGAGTCGGGCGGGACATCTCTCCTCCCTTACCCTAACGGGAAATTTCCGCCAAATCCTGAAAAGCCCCTCTACGCCGTCCTCGCGGAGATACTAAACCGACGCCTAGCGCATCAAGACTTCGCGCGGACGCGCGCCGTCGGCTGGGCCAACAATTCCGCGCGCTTCCATCGTTTCAATCATGCGTGCGGCACGGTTGTAGCCCACTTTCAGATGACGCTGCAGGAAGCTCGCTGAAGCATGGCCGCTGCGGCGTACGAGTTCGACAGCCTCTTGCATGAGCGTGTCGTCCTGATCTTCGTCGGCACCCGAGCTGCCGCCTTCGCCTTCTTCGCCCTCTTCGTCGACCAAGATCTCGTCGCGGTAAGCGGGCTTGCCCTGAGCCTTCAGGAAGCTTGTGATCTTGCCAATCTCGTCGTCATCCACAAACGCGCCGTGAAGACGCAAAAGCGATGAGACCCCAGGCGGAATGAAGAGCATATCGCCTTGGCCGAGCAGGCGCTCGGCGCCTGAACGATCGAGAATAGTCTTCGAATCGATATAAGACGCGAGCTGGAACGAAACACGCGACGGCAAGTTGGCCTTGATCAGACCGGTGATGACATCGGTCGAAGGACGCTGAGTCGCGATGACGAGGTGAATACCGGCGGCGCGAGCTTTCTGAGCGATACGCGCAATCGAAATCTCGACTTCTTTCTTAGCGACCATCATCAAGTCGGCCAACTCGTCGATGATCACGACGACGTAAGGCAGCTTACCGATACGGGGAGCGCCGGATTCATCCGGCTCGAACGCTTCGATCCAGTCGCCGCCGCTGAGCTTTTCCATTCCCTCAGGCTGATTTTCTTCCGAGAGAAGAAGATCGCGAATCACGTCGACGCCCATCTCTTCGACCTTTTGGTTGAAGGTGGCCAGGTTACGAGCTCCCATCATGGCGAGAATTCGGTAACGACGTTCCATCTCGCGAACCGCCCATTTCAAGGCGGTTGCGGCGTGCTTCGGATCGTCGACGACCGGAAGCAGAAGATGCGGAATGTCTTGATAGGCACGGAACTCGATGAACTTCGGGTCGACCAGAATCATGCGCATCTCGTCGGGAGTGAACCGATAGAGCAGCGAACAGATCAGACCGTTCATGAAAACCGATTTACCGGAACCCGTCTGACCAGCGGCAAGCAAGTGCGGCATGCGAGCCAGGTCGGAAAGATAAGTCTGACCGCCGATGTCCTTACCCATGATGACGGGGATGGAATGTTTCGGGCCGTTGAAGTCCGGGTGCTGGAGGAATTCGCGCAAGAAAACCGTTTCGCGCTTATCGCTTGGAATCTCGATACCCACGACCGACTTGCCTGGAATCGGCGCGAGAATTCGGACGCTCTGAGCGGAGAGTGCCATCGAAAGATCGTCGGACATGCCGCTGATTCTCGAGAGCTTCACGCCGGGACCTGGCTTGAATTCGTAAAGAGTGATGACCGGGCCCGGACGAACGGCGGTGATATCGCCTTCGATTCCGAAGTCGGCGAACTTCTGTTTGAGAAGCGCCGAGTTCTGCATCAGGCGTTCGCGGTCGATCGTTGCCTCCACCTTGGCGGGTTTGCGAAGAAACTCGATCGTCGGAAGCTTCCAGTTCCCGCGTTTCGCACGAGTAGCTGCCTTAGCGAGTTTCTCGCTCGCGCTTGAAGCTGCTTTCTCGGCAACGGCCGAGGCCATGCCTGCGGCTTTGGCCATCAATCCAGCTGCCGCGATGACCGCTCCGCCGCCGGACTGAGCTTCACTCTGTTCAGCGTTTTTAGCCGCTGTCTGCGCATCGGCTCTCTTCGCGGCAGCTTTCGCAGCCGGAGAATCACCCAGCTCGTCGAGTACGTTCGGCGCTTCCGAATGAACAGGATGTCCGAGATGCATCTGATCCGTGATGACCTGAGGGAGGACTTCCATTTTCGGCTTACGACCCGCGACAGCGCCCGCACCTTTTTTCGAAGCGGCCTTCGCACCGACATCCAGGTTTTCGTCAGAGTCATCGACCTCGATACCGTCTTCACCGGCCTCGATCAGGTCGGCGTCATCAAGATCTTCCACTTCTTTTCCGTTCACCAGAAGAGCAGGCCTGGAACCGGAAAGACCTTTTGCGGAAGTTCTGCCTCCCGACTTAGCGGATTTCGCCGCGATTTTTTTCTCGCGTGCGCGTTCGATCGCCGATTCGATCATCGACTGAAGCGCATCACCCGCAAGATGCGCCAGGCGCATTGCCGCCAAGCCGGCGAGATACGCCATGTAGGTGCCCACGATTCGCGCGAAGCGCCACGAATAGGCGCCGACAAAACGGAAAATCGTCGCGCCGAAATGCGCGACGCTGACTGGAGTCGAAAGAGCCAGCGCAATACAGAAAACCAAAAGTGACACGATCGAAGAGCCCAGCGGGTTGAACTCTTTCATCAGAAGATCAGAGAACCACGCGCCAAATGCGCCACCCGTCAGAAGAAGAGTTCCGGCGTACGGCCAGTACTTCCATTGAATGGTCAGGAAAACCGTCAAGGACATCACGGCAACGGTCATTCCACCCAGAGTTCCGAAAACTCGAAGAAATCCTTCGCGCTTGAAGATCGTCGCTGCGATGAAAAACAGAGCGGCCGGCACCAGAAATCCACCGATGCCGAAGCACTGTAAAACCGCCGAAGCGAGTAACGCGCCGACTTTTCCACACGCGTTGACCGGAATGGTCGTCGAATTAGAGAAAAAGCTTGGATCGGCAGGATGATAGGTGGCTAGGGCGCAGAGCGTAAACACGCTGAGTCCGAAGACTAAAATGCTTCCAATCTCCGCACCGACGGATTTTCGGTTTTCCATGTATCTATGGTACACGGGCAGACGGCAAAGCCCATAGGAGAGTAAATCAGATGCCCACCTCCAAGCGCCCTTTTAAGCCCGAAGTGGTTCTCGCCTACGATCTAGGCGGCACTAAAGTGGCGGTCGGAGTCGTTACCGCCCGCGGAAAAGTCGTGGAGGAAATTCGCACGCCCGTGGTTTTCCAAGAAGGAAAGGCTGCGGTCATCCGCCAGCTTGGGGAACTCGGCGCCGAACTTCTGAAGCGCTACCCGGCAATTCGTAAAATCGGCATCGCTTCCGCCGGGCCTCTCGACCCGGATCACGGCATCTTGCTCGACCCAACCAACTTTGCGAGCAAGAAGGGCACCTGGGGCAATACCCCGATCGCAAGCCTTCTTCGCAAGAAGCTGAAGCACCCGATCTATCTCGAAAACGACGCCGCCGCCGCTATGCTGGCCGAGCACTGGGTTGGACGCGCGAAAAAATACAAGAACGCCATGATCTTGACGCTTGGAACGGGACTCGGCACCGGCATCATCGTGAATAGCGAGCTCGTTCGCTCAGGCCGTGGGCTTCACCCGGAAGCGGGTCACATCATCATTCGTGCAGGCGACGAGACCGCGCCCTGCGGTTGCGGCAATCTCGGCTGCGCGGAAGCGTTTCTTTCAGGACGTAACTTCTCCCGCCGTGCTCGGACCCGCTTCGCGAATCCAAATCTCACTGCGAAGGACATCGCCGATCTCGCACGCGACAAGCGTGACCCGCGAGCCTTGGCCGCCTTTGATGAATACGCGGGCATGATGGCCGTTGCGATTTCGAACTACGTTCGGCTCTACGCGCCCGAAATCATCGTGCTCACCGGCAGCTTCGCTGAAGCGGCCGATCTCTTCGTACCGGCGACACGCCAGACTCTGAAGCGCATGCTCGAGAGGCAGCGAATCAGCGAGCTCATGCCGGAGATCGAAGTTTCGAGTTTGAACAACGAGGCCGGAATTATCGGCGGGGCCTATGTCGCGCTCAGCCGCTCGAACGGCGTTAATGCCCGGAATTAAGTCGCTTGCAGTCGTCTGGTGAGACCGAGAGCGGTACTTCGGAAGTCTGGTACTTTTTTCGAAGGTCTCGATTATTGAAGCGTTCACCCGGTTTGAGTTTCGATGAAACTTTAGGGTCGGTGCCATCCGGCCCCTCTTCATCGAGAT
>FSTM01000437.1_pt1 | contig 11809 bp, 11 predicted proteins | sample 1636911 | NCBI WGS metagenome assembly FSTM01 (sample SAMEA3914816, study PRJEB12502) | metagenome | biome: forest; material: soil | place: USA | collected 2011-09-16 | depth 0.3 m
CGACATCTACAGCGCCATCGATCAGGCCGAAGCGAACCTTCGCCCGGCTGAAATCCGGTTCACCACCTTTGACGTTGCCGGCATCTCGCACAACCGTCGTCATGACGAAGGCGGAGTTGACCCAACCGCCCGCGTCTTCTGGATTCGCGATCAGGAGTCCGGAAAATTCATGGGCTCGATGGTGAACTACGCCATCCACGGTACCGCCTACGATGACGATAATCTGGCCTATAGCTCGGACGTTCCAGGCGGAATCGAACGCGCGGTTGAAGATCGTTTGGCTGCTGCCAACGGAACGGGCCCACGCCCAGTCACGATTTTCATCAATGGTGCCGAAGGCGACATTTCACCTTCTGGCTTTGGCACCGAAGGAATTCAGTCCATCAGCAAGACTTTTGGCGACGTCGCAATTCAACACATCGGCGAAGGCCGAGTGATGCCAGGCGATTGGACGATCGATACGACCGAAGTGGCGTTCAGCAAACCAGGGCTTAATATCCACGCCTGCGTCGACAATATGCGTTCTGACAAGCCGAACAAAGCGCTCACGTTGATCGGCAAAAACGCTGACATCAAAGTGGGCGTGTTCTTTCCGGACAACGCTCGCCTCTGGTCCATCAACTGGGGTGGTCTTCGTATGATGACCTGGCCAGGTGAACCGATCAACGAACTGGGCCGCCGCTTGCGCCAAATGGCCACCGACGACGGAGCGACCGATGCGCTCGTGATGGGCTTGACCAACGGCCACCTGGCTTATTTCCTGACCCCTGAAGAGTTCGCTCGCGAGGGCTACGAAGCCTGCGTAAACCTTTTTGGACCTCAGGGTGGCATTCAGGTTCTAGATGCGTATGATCATCTCTGGAAGGGTAAGCACTAACCCGTAACCTTTGCAGATCGGAACTCCGTGAAAGTCGTTAAAAACCTTTGCCAGCCAGGCCATTTCAACATCGGTGCGCTTTCCGCTGTCCTTGCCGTTGCACTACTCGCGCAGGGATGTACGTCCGCGCAGGTTCGCGATAGTCGTAAGAAGCGCGATACCGCCGTTTCGAAGTATGGAATGTTCTGTGACTTCGTAAAAAGCGACTCGATTCTCGAAACTGAGGTCGAGCTCAATGTGCGCATGTCGGATCGCTGCGATGCGGCCCGGCCTTTCAGCATCACGAGTTACAATACGGCGACTGACGTTCACGGAGTTCTATTCTGTTGCAGTCTTGATCCGGAAAAGGCGAGGGCTCGTGCGACGGTGACTCCACCGCCAGCGCCGGCTATCGGTACCGCTGCCGGCGGTCCAGTCAAAGGTTCGGCTCAGCCGTCGGCGCCGCGCCCTCCGGCCCCGGCTCCTTCGGTTCCCGCCGCTCCGGCTGGTTCGCCTTAAGTCTCGATCAGTGCATCCATCCGTTTGAAGAAAAACGGGGGAACAAGCGCAAGCATCAGCATCGTCGAATACCCGTAGGGTAGGAGGGGTGCTTCCGCGCGGTTGATCAGCTTTCCGAACGTCTTTCTTGGGTGCGTGTGATGATCCGCATGACGTCCGAGGTTGATCAGAAACGCGTTGGTAAAACGGTGGTCCGAGTCCCAGGAATGCTTTGAGCCAATCGCCTCATAGCCGCCGTTAGGGAGTCGTTTGCGTTCAAGCCCGTAGTGTTCGACGTAGTCAATCAGTCCAAGCAGAAGGACTGCGGCTAGCGCTTGGACGATAAAAAAGATGAGTCCCGGCAGCGACCCGAGCGCGAAGGCCCCGATCAGAAGTGCCGACTGAAGGAGGCAATAATGGATGATCCGGTGACGGCCCCACTGGGAAAGCCGAGGCAGTCGTCGCGCTTCCGATTTCCATGCGTTCAAAAGGCCCACGAAAAACCAGCGAACCCAGAAGGTGTAGATCCATTCGCCGCGACGAGCGGAAGCAGGGTCCTCGGGGGTTGCCACGCGCGAGTGGTGACCGAAGACATGCTCGACTCTGTAATGCGAAAAGAGAACCTGTGAGAGCAGCCAGACGCCTAGACCCCGTTGCCAGCGCGCGCTCCGGTGCACGAGCTCATGGGCAACCGTGATTCCGGTGGCGCCGCTCATCAGACCGAACGAGAGGGCTTTGACGACTAGGGTGTCGGTGCTGGGTGGGTTGGCCCCGATGCGCGCGAGAAAGACGACGAGCGCCGTGGTTTGGACGAAGGGGTAGAGCAGGACCAAGGCTTCAGAAAGGTGAGATCCCAGCGGTTGCTCGCGACCGATCCGCTTTGCAAAAAAATCAGCCGCCGGGTGAAGGGTCGTCAATGTCAGAAGGGGAAGGAACGCCCAAGGACCGCCGAGCGAGATCCCCAGGCAGACCGTCGCCGGGATCCAGAGCAGCCAGAGGTGAATGAATCGGGCGGGGGAGGGCATCTTTGTTTATTCTGCCAGACGTTCACTGTGGCAGATAGCGGCGAGAGCTGAAATAAAGAGCACTTAGGAGCATATGGGTCGTACTCATTCGAAAATCCGCTGTGAACGCTGTTTCCTGCGCAAAGATCTCTGTCTTTGCCCGACGCTTCCCCGCGTCGAGACGCAGACCCGCGTGATCGTACTGGTTCATTACCTTGAGCTGAAAACGAGCACCAACACGGGCCGGTTGGCGACTTTGGCACTTCCCAATAGCGAGCTGCGAATACGTGGATTAAAAGACGAGAGGACCAAGACTGAAGACTTGATGACCACCGGAGGCGATACGCTTTTACTCTATCCGGGACCCGAGTCAGAAGAGCTGACGCCCGAGCTGGTGCGTTCGCTTCGTGCGCCCGTGACTTTGGTCGTGCCGGACGGAAGCTGGCGCCAAGCACAGAAAGTTCAGAGTCGAGAACCTGGCTTGGCGGCCGCGAAGCGCGTCAGGCTTCCTCGCGGTCAGAAGTTATCGGAATTTAGGCTCAGGCGCGAACCCAACGCGGAAGCGGTATGTACGCTCGAAGCGATCGCGAGATCGCTCGGAGTTTTAGAGGGCGAGCGTGGATCAGAGGTTCAGGCCCAGCTGGAAGCGCTGCTTCGCACCATGGTGAATCGCGCTTTGCATAGCCGCGGGTCGGAGCCGCTGAATTCGTGAAGTGCCGGAAATCGGGCAAGAAAGTTTCTGGTAGAACCGCGGGCGGAGCATCACGCGCTGCTGCTTTCCGCGCACGCCTGCGCACCCGGGTGGAATTTACATCGACGATCTGATGATGGGTTTGTTTGTGAAGCAGCTCGCGTGAATCATTAAACAAGGCTGTTTTGTTTTGCTGTCGGCGCCGAGTACACGCGGTACACGTACGGTGCAAATAGTCACTGACCTATCTATTTTGCTCGGACGTGCGATGCCGCGCGGAATGAGTCACCACATTAGTTCACCGCAAGATGCTTTTTCTTCGAAGGCGAGCTAGGTTCCGCGGATGGTCCTTCGACAAACAGGTTCCGGCCTTTTCACAAGAGTCGCAGTTTTCTTTGCCATCGCTTTCACGCATTCTGCTCACGCCGATTTACTCGCCCCCGAAGTTCGCGCCGAAATGACCGCGCGTCGTGATCAGATCCGAACCTGGGCTCCGACTTGTGACGGCGCGCTTGCGAACGATCGGAACTGCGGTCAGGGCGATATGCTCGAGTATGCGGGGCTTCTCTGTCTTTCAGGCGAGACGGCGCGTTGTGAAGATGTGCGTCGCAGCCAGGGGAGCGACGGAAAGTTTTGGCGGGCTCCGCAGTTTGTGGGTGTTGAAGAGTATCCGGGCAGTTTTAGCCGCGACATGTTGATGGGTGCGCTCGATTATCTGGTGGCCACGAAAGACATCGTCTCGGCAGTTAAGTACATCGACTATCTTAATTCCCACCACGGTCGGCTCTGTGCGGTGAGCACAGAGAATGAGTGTTCCATCTTCACGCCAAACTGGGGAATGATGGGCAGGGTTTTCAAAAGCCTGGGAATTCCAAGACTAGGTCGAATGAAACTTTGGAATCTTACCGTAGGCCCAGATCTCTTGATGGAGGCCTTGACGGTCCCTAAGGGTTTTCCGATGGAGCTCGTGGCGCATAATCTCATTCTCTTGAAAAAGATGGGTTACGACACCGAGCCGATGCGTGGAGCCGCGCAGCACTTGGCCCAGAGGCAGCCCGAAAATCCGCTCTTTGAAGTGCTCGCTCACGGAGCTTCCGCTCACGCGATTGAACTGACTCGTTCCATTTGCCCTGGAGCGCCTTCGAAGTACGCGGAAGACATTTTCTGGCAGCGCGAGCTGATTCGAAACGACGCAGGCGAGATCGAGCTCGTTCGCGACTGGGGCCTCCCGCATACCCTGGCGCGCGACACCGCGAATGGGCATGACTGTCTTTTGCTGATTAATCTCCTTTTGAACGCGAGTTAGAGAGCCAGTGACTGGCGTAAATTGCTTGAGCCGCTCCCCCCCTAATTGATCGCCGGTCGCCCCGCCCAAGACTGGTTCCTCACTGCCCATATAAACGGTCTCTTCTTCCGGCGAGTTCCACAGCACATAAGCCGCAGGCGAATGTGCGAGGACTGTCTGAGCCGGCAAGAAGAGACCGTTTATACGAGCAGTGAAGACCCCTGGCATAGGCGTTGCGACTCGCAGTCGGTATGAATACCGCGCGCCTGGCCGAGCTGATCAAAGAGATACGCATCGCGATGCTTTCCACCATCGAGCCGGACGGGCATGTGCGAAGCCGGCCGATGGCGACCGTGGAGAGACCGGGCTTTGATGGGGTCCTTTGGTTTTTCACCGACCAGAGTTCGTCTAAAATCGTCGAGGTTCAGGAAGATCCGCGCGTGAACCTGAGTTACTGTGAACCGACGAAGGGTCGCTACGTCTCTGTTTCCGGAACCTGTGAACTCGTTCGTGACAAAGAAAAAGCGAAGCAGTTCTGGGACCCGTTCTTCTGTCCTTGGTTTCCAAAAGGGATGGATGACCCTGATCTTGCGCTTCTGAAAGTGACGGTCGAGGCCGCCGAGTACTGGGATGCTCCGAGCGGGTCCATGTTGAGAGTCACCGACTTTGTTAAATCGATGACCCGTGGTCAGGGCGATCATTGCGAAGGGGTCGCGCAGAATGGTGCCCACGAAAAAATAAAAATCAAATCGGCCTGAGCTAGCGAACGAAGCGAGTCGCCGGAACACCCGGGTTGATGTTGAACGGAACATCGACGGAAGCAATGGAGCCGTCGAGCTCTTTGTTCAGTCGAAGGCGAAATCGCGCTGGCATGCCGAGCCAATCAACCAGTGCGACGATCTGGTCGGGTGCGACGAGCCAGGCGGGCCAGGTCGGACCTTGCTCATAAAGAACTTCGAGATCAGGAGCCGGAAGAGAGGGTGCTAGCTTCGGTGGGACTTGATTTGATTCGCAGATCCTCAGCATCCCGTACCCAGGATGCCGGAAGCCGGGGCCATGCGATAGGTGGCGCAAAAGAGCGCGAGTCTGCGCATGCCCCAGAGCTTCACGTGAAGCCAGATCTTGCGCGCGAAACGCGGGTTGCCCCGGGAAAATCGGCATCAGACCTTCGTCACTATAAGGGGATGGCGGCCGATAGCGATCCGGCGGAACGGCGTCGAGCCCCAGCAGTTTCGCCAGTACGCGAGTCGCGAGGTGTTTCGTGAGCTTCGTTTGAACCTGGTTCACCAAGACGACTACGCCCAGTTTTTCGTCGGGCATGAAACCGGCGAAAAGACTGAAGCCGTTGATTGATCCGCTGTGATGAATCCATCGCTTTCCGGCAAAGCGGTCGTTAAACCAGCCGAGCGCATAGTCACTCGTTTCAAAACAAGATCCTGAATCGGCACTTCCTTCGGCGCGATTCCAGCTCTTGCCCCAAATTTGAAGGAGCACCGCTGGCGTGAGTCCAAGTTCGGCCGCGAGTTTGGGGTCCATCTGAAGCTCAAGCCATTTTGCCACGTCGCTTGCGGTGGAATGCATCGACCCTGCGGGCGCGCAGCTCCATTCCGGAAAAGAGGAACAGCGATTTTCCCGGAAGCAGGGAAGAGCTTGGTCGCCCACATCCAAACCCGGGGCCTGCATTCGCGTCTGTTTCATTCCCAGCGGCGCAAGGTAGCGGGATTCAATCAGGCGAGCCCAGCTTTCGCCGGTGAGGCGTTCCGTCATCAGGCCTGCAACACCATAGAGCAGGTTATTGTATTGGAAGCTCTTTCTAAACCCGCTTCCGTCGGCCGGGAAAAGCTCAAGATTCCCGATCCGCTTCAGCAATGATTCACCGTCGAGCCGCGCTCGAAACCAAAGCGCGTCGTGGCGAGGCAGACCGCACGCGTGCGAGAGCAGGTCGGACGCGGTAGCCGACTGGCTTACGTCTGCTCGTGAAAGCGCGAACTCTGGCACCCAGTCTTTTACGTGGGCATCAGCGCCTAGTCCGCGCTCAGACAGAGCATGCACCAACGCCGTCGCGGTGAAGCTTTTGGTGATCGATGCGATCGGGAAGACGGTCCGAGTGGTGACCGGAACGCGCGACTCACGATTCGCCCAACCCCGGGCGTAGGCGAGAGAAAGTTTCCCGCCTTCAATCAGTGCGAAAGAAACGCCGGTTCCGTCTACGCGTGGACTTCCCGCAAATTGCTGCGCTTCGATTTCGAGAATCTGCGCTTCAAGCCACGAGCGGTCCATGGGTAGTCGGTTTCTTTGGGCTTAGGGCAGTTTGATGGGAAGGGCCGCACGAACCCAGTCTTGGTAACGGCCCAGGTCGAGCGCTTTCACTCCGTCATGAATCAGGCGCTCAGCGATCGGACGAGCTGGCGTGCGGTCGTCTCCGATCACGAGAACCTGCTTCTCTTTAGGCAGCCCGGTTACGAACTGACTCCAGGCTTCAGGAGTGGAGAGGGTCGAGAGTGGGACATTCTTTGAGCTGTAGACAACGCCTCCGCGCAGAGCCGCGAGTTCGCGAATATCGACCACGACTGCGAAATCGTTTTTCAGAAGTCCGTAGGCTTCGGAAGGAGAGATCGCGCGTACTGTGGCGGCTTGGCTTGGGTCTGTGCCGTCTCCGTGTTTGCACGGACCGACGCCAGTTAACGCGATCGCCGCAAGCACGAGGAGACCTGGCAGCCTGCGCAGTCTGAGACGTGATTTCATTCGCACCGTTCGAGGCTTAAACCGGCAGAGCGCCGTTAGGGGCCGTGATGATTCTTTCCATCTCAGCCTTCTCGGCGTTTGCCATCATGTTCGCGGTCGCATTGGTTTTTGAGCGCTCTTCGCGGCTCGCACGAACCACGCGGCTGTACAGGCTGATTTTCGGGTCAAAGAGGAAGCGAATCAGAAGCTTCGACCACGAATAGTGAGCGTGGAGCGTGTCGTAGAACTCAGGCGCAATGCGCTTCACTTCTGGCAGGCGGGACCAAGGCACCATCATCAAATCATGGTGCTCGTTGTGGTAGCCGACGTTGTAGCAGAAGCGGTTGATCGGGCCGTAGTACGAGTATGTCTCTTGGCCTTCTTTTACCGTGTAATGTTCCTGAATCCAGCGAGCGCCCACTGGGTGGAAGCCGATGCTGAACATCGTCGAGAGACCGAGGTACGCAAATGCGGCCCAGCCACCAAAGTAGAAAATCGCGGCGACGAAGCTGCATTCAACGAGAATGTTGATGAAGGCCCATTTGTCGAAAACTTTTACTTCTTTCAAGCGAGCCGGGCGAATGATGCCTTCGACCACGAAGAAGAACAGGAGCCAGACCGATTTTCCGATGAAAGTATTGCCGACAACACGTGCTTCGGTGGGTCCCGAAAGATCGGCGTCGCGATCGAATTCACCCTGATACCGATGGTGAAGAAGATGGAACGTGCGGAAGCCCATGGCGGCAGGGAAAACGATCGGCAAGTTCGCCGTCATTCCGGCCCAGCGATTGGCCAGCGTTCCTTTGAAAACGAGGTTGTGAGTGGCGTCGTGAATCATTACGAACATCGCGTGATTCGCGAAAGCTCCGACGAGCCACGCGACTGCCGCGATTGCCCACCAAGGCTGATCTTTCAGAACCATCGCGAGGGTGACTTGCAGTGCGACGACGCCCAAGATGTGCAGGTAAGAGCTCGGTGTGTTTCCGAAAAGGGTACGCAGCTCGGGATACTTCGCGAGCAACTGTTTTGCGCGACCAATGTGTGGTTCCGCGTAATCGACTTTTTGAAAGCCTGCGTAGATATCGTTTACAGTCTTTGCTGTTTTCTGACCCGCTGCGTTGTGCGCCATCGACGAATTACCCCTCGATCTTGTCTAAACTCCTTTCGTCGCCAAGTCCAGCCAGTGTAGAACCAGACGGGAAGTCGAGACCGGGCGCCGCCCGGTACCGCCTGAAAGCGTGTAAGCCGGTACCTGTACCTGTACCTGTACCTGTACCTGTACCTGTACCTGTACCTGTACCTGTACCTGTAAAGGAAATGCCATGGCGTCTGCTCAAGCGTACTTTCTGGTGAAAAATGGGGTCTCATCGCAAGCCTTTCAATTGCGGGAAATTCCGGAACCTTCCGCCGGACCCGACGAGGCTGTGATTGACGTAGAAGCTTCCGGGTTGAATTTCGCCGATGTGATGGCGCGCCAGGGCCTCTATCAAGACGCTCCTCCGATGCCTTGCGTGATCGGGTACGAAGTCGTGGGACGGATTCGCGCGCTTGGAAAGACGCTCGCTGCTGAAGGTAAACTTCGCGTGGGCATGCGGGTCGTCGCCTTTACTCGTTTCGGTGGGTACGCGTCCCGAATTGCCGTTTCCGGTTTCGCGATTGCCGAAATTCCCGAGTCGATGGATGCCGCTACCGCGACTGCGCTCGCGACCCAAGGCTGCACTGCCTATTTCGCCGTCGAAGAAATGGTTCGTGTTCACCCGGGTGATCGCGTTTTGGTTCAAGCCGCAGCGGGCGGTGTGGGAAGTCTTTTGATTCAACTGCTGAAGCGCCGGGGCGCCGTGGTTTTTGGAACGGCAGGCTCGGAAGCGAAGCTGAAGCTCTTGAAGGAACATGGGGTCGACTATCCGATCGGCTACCGCACGCAGGATTTCGATCAGGCGATACGCGAGATTTTAAAATCGCGCGGCGAGGGCGGGCTGGACATTATTTTCGACGCTGTGGGTGGCTCACACGTGAAACGCGGGATGGAGCTTCTGCGCGCGGGCGGTCGACTGGTCTGTTATGGCGCGGCCAATATGTCGGGCGATTCCAAGAACCCACTTCGAATGATCAAGACCGCCGCCGGTTTCGGATTCATTCACTACATTGGGTTGATGATGAGTTCGCGTTCGGTCATCGGAATCAATATGTTGAAGGTCGCCGATCAGCGCCCAGAAGTGATGACCCGTTGCCTTCGTGAAGTGGTCGCGCTTGCCGCGAAGGGCGAACTCAAACCTTGGCCAGCGAAAGGCTTCCCGGCCCGCGACATCGCTCAAGCACACGATTTGCTCGGGTCTCGCGAGTCTTCAGGAAAGCTCGCGCTGATCTGGTAAAAAGACAAAAAGGTGTCCGTCTACTTTTGGTTGAGATGCGCGTTATTTATGACGCGCATCTCAACCAAAAGTAGACGGACACCTTTTGTTATTCGATCGCGCCGGTGACGCGCTCAAGCTGAACGTCTTCACCCGCTTGGCAGGTGTTTTCGTCGATCAGGCTTTTCTCGCCCGTCGTTGGCTTGAGGATCTGGTTGGTCAGGTGTCCGATCAGCGCGCGGTCGCTGACGAAATTCAGCGAGGCGAGATTCAGGTGATCGACGTCAGCCTGGAGAACTTTACGTTTCGAAGGGTTGAGGGTTCCGCCGGGTTGCCCCGCTGCCACTGCCGGGCTCCACTGATAGATGGAGTCGACGATCGTTCCACGAGGGAACATGATGCCTGGCTGGCCGTGTCCGCGAATATCGGTTTGGGTCGGATGATCGAGTCCCAGGCCGTGGCCGTATTCGTGCGCGGTCGTGGTTGAAACGCCGAGATTGTCTTTCAGAACGAAGTCGCCTGCGTTCGAACCCAGGCTGGTCCAGAACGAAACATTCAGGTCGTTGTTCTTCTCGACCATGACGAAGCAGTTGCCGACATCGCCGTTGAAGCGGGCGCGCATCGCGGCCTGCTCGATCGTGACGACTTCCGAAGTGATCGCGAATTCAACACGGTAAGGAACACCCTTAAGTTGAACGATCGCCTGAGGCTCGTTCCACATCCGGCTGATTTCGCCCGTCGAGGCCGACGCAATGGTCGGAGTGGCGTCTGGTCCGTAGAAGATCAGGTGCGAACTGATGGTCATCTTCTTGGTTGCGCGCGAGATCTGAACGGTTGCTGAAGCGTGCGAATCCTGTGAAAACGCTGAGAGGAAAGCGATGGCGAACAAAATCACGAAGTACCCCTAAACTTAGAATCCAGAAATTCGGTTCGAAGGCAGGGGTCTAACGTTCGTGATGCGACATGTCAAATTATTTGACAGTTTTCGACTTCAGATACTCGCGGATTTCGACGGCCGAAGAGATCGATTCGTACTGATCCGCGGGCGGAGGAGGCAGTTCCGCGGCCTTTTTGGCCAGTGCGAGCGCTTCTTCCGAGCGATCTCGCTTCTCGAGTATTTTAATCAGGTAAACGTAGTTCATCGGGTCTCCGGCTGAGACCGCGACTGCTTTTTCAAAGTACTCCTGAGCCCGGCGGTCGCTGCCGCCCAGAATTCCGGGAAGGGCTTGTTCAAGCTGTCCGAGCAGGCGGTAGGCGCCCCCCGCAGCGTAGGCGGGTTCAAGCGCGATGGCTTTTTCCGCATGAGTACGAATCTCGGCCAGCGAACCCAGCATTTTGAAGGGTCCAACACTCTCGCCCAGAAGCGCCGTGTTCACACCGATCCAGAAGTGGCAGGGGCCGCAGTTTGGGTCGACTTCAACGCCCTTCTTGGCCGCTTTGATTCCTTCTTCGTAAAGCGCCTCGCGCGCATCCTGTTTCGAATCACCTTGGGTGAATTTGAAGCCAACCACGTAACAGCCCATGGCGGTTCGCCAGGCAGCACCACCGCTCGGTGTTTTCAAAAGCATCTCGCGCGAAAGAAGCAGCGCCTTACGCGCCGATGCTTCTTCGATGCGCTTCTTGAAGAGCTCGTCGATCTCGGCGAAGGCGGGCGTGCTGGCCGAGGAAAGAATGGTGGGGCTAGGCGAAGGCGCTGTTGTCGTGCTCGTCGAGGATTTTTCTGCCGCGGCTGGTACTGCTGCCGCGGCTACGCTGGCCGACGGGCTAGGCAAGGGCGTCGCGCTCGACGCGCCCATCGCATCAATCCCATTCGTCACACTGAGGGCAAGAACTGCGAGAGTCAGAGTTCGGTCGCCGTAACGTTTCATTACGGACGATTGTATGCTCGCCCCGGTCTAAAGAAAACTAGAGACGGTAGAAGGGAATGCGGGTGAGGAACTCACTTGGCCGGTCGTCGACGGGCTTTGAAGTCGGGTCACCCAGGAAAAGAGTCGAGCCCTGTGCCACAAAGATGGTCTGGTTCTGATCGGGCGTCGGAAGGGCCGGGTCACCTGTTTCGAGGGTCAAATCGATTTTTCGAGCGCCGTTTGCCGCTTCCGGGTGTGTTGGACTCACTGGCGTCCCGACTGAAAATTTTCCGTTACGAACGGCGTCGGCGCTACCCGCCGTAGTGCAGTTCGTATCCTTGTAGAAATGACGGGTCTCCGTCAGAGCAGATGTTTCGAATTCGAACGAGTACTCGAGAGTCGCGAAGGCTTCCTCGGCCTTCGCTCCGGTGTTTTCAAAACACTGGCTCAGCCATTTTCCTTCAAGGGTCTGTGGCCGCTCGAATGACGTTGGCCCCTGAGTCGCGCCGATTCTGCTCAACGACTTGCGTACAGGCGTGGGTAGGGTCACGCC
>FSTM01000117.1_pt1 | contig 11750 bp, 8 predicted proteins | sample 1636911 | NCBI WGS metagenome assembly FSTM01 (sample SAMEA3914816, study PRJEB12502) | metagenome | biome: forest; material: soil | place: USA | collected 2011-09-16 | depth 0.3 m
ACGCGAACTACCTGCGACGCCTTGACCAGTCTCTCGCGCAACTTCGTCGAGTTATCTCTTTCGCGATTGTACTGATCCTGAAGCAGGTCCATGTTGAATTCGAGAAGATCGAGCTTTCGTTTGAGCTCCATGATCTTATTCTCGCGCGCACCGATCAGAGCTTCCGAATCTTTTTTCATGATCTCGAGACGGTTCTCGAGCTCTTTTTCCCGGACCCTGATCTTACGAATGTCCTGGCGCACGCGATCTTTGAGGCGCTCGATCTCGGTCTGCGCGTCACGAACCGCGCCTTCCATGAGCTTCGCCTTATCGGTTTTCACTTTGACCTGGAATTTCAACTCGCCGATCTCGTCCTGAACTCCATCGAGTTCCACGGACTTTCCTCGTTCCAGCTCGGAGATTCTTTTCTCTTGCTCCTGAACCACGTGGCTCAGCTCATTGACTTTGCCTCGCTCCAGGCGAAGGTCTTCCTCAGTCTGATGAACCTGCTCTTTTGAAGTTCCAAGCTGAGCCGAAAGCGCGGCGACATCCTGCTCGCGAAGAAGCAGGTACTTCTTCATCGTCTCGATATCGGGTGAAACCGTTGCTCCACCTGGGATAATCGCGTCACCCTGGGGCTGCGTGAAGTTCAGAGAAGGGCCCTTGTCGGCGCCCGACTTTCCAAACAGATAAGGCATCTGTTCAATAGCTTGTGCGTCTTCCCCAGACACGTGTGAAGACTCTCGCGAAGACTCAACACGCGTCATCGCGGTTGGAATTGAAGCTTCTACGAAACTCGGTTCCAAAGAAGGAGTCGGCGGAAGCTGGACGGTCGAACTCGCTTCGATAGCACTCGGTAGCGCCTCGGCTTCGTCTGCGAGTTCAAAAGCTGGCAATGCCGGAAGTGGAGGAAGCGTCTCGGCAGCTGTCGTTTCTTTTTCGGGACGAGACTGAACTTCGAGGACGAACTCTACCGGAGCTTCGCTGATAGCGATTCCGTCGCCCGTTGAAGCCGACACCGAACTCTCGGAAGTGATCGACGCCGACGTCTCAAGACCTTCGATCTGAACAACCGAGACGGAAACGTCGGAAGAATTAGGACGGGTTTCGACAGAAGAATCCATCGTTACAGAAACAGGCGATGAATCGGCAAATCGCGTTTCAATGCCGGAATCGATCACAGAATCTGGGGCGGGGACAGCAGGCGCTTCGACCGGAGTCTCGACGGCGAGTGCGACTGGCACTCCCCCGACCGCCTCGACTGCTGCCACTTCGACTGCTACCGCTTTCGCAACTACAGGAGCGACTTCCACGACTTCAGCTGCGGACGCACTTCGGCCTTCTAGAAAATCCAGGTCCGGAGCTTCGAGCTTGATCATCCGCGTGGAGGCCGATTTTGAACCGTTTTCAGGGCGAGTGAAAAGACTGGTCGAACTCTCGAGCACCAGGCTCGACGTTCCTTCAGAAATACTTCCCCCGCCTTGCAGCGGCGAACCCATCACTCCTTCAACCAGAGGATCAAGCTCGCGTTCCGTGAACGGAAATTTAAGATAAGCGTTGGCCCCTTCGGGCGTCTTTTGATGTTTGGCGAAATCCGCGTCGCCCCAGGTGGCTGACGTCAGGATGATCGGAAGATCGAGGAGCGCTTTGTCCTTCTTGATCTTCGCCGCCAAGGCGATACCTGGCTCTCCCTGTCCGCCTTTTCCTTCGCGGTGGATCAGAGCGAGATCGATCGAATCACCAATAGATTTAAGCTGTTGCCAAGCATCGTCCGCGTCTTTGCACACCACCACACTTACGCCACGCCCTTTGAGCGTGCCGAGCAGCTGATGCCCCGCATCGATGAGTGGATTCAGCAGGAGAATCTTCATCTCCCTACCTATCGGAAAGAAGCCCTTTGAAATTGATCCCTTTGAGTAAGCATGGAACACTGTTTTCTACATTTATGACCAGACCCAGCCAGAACTCGAACCCCGAATCCATTACGGTTCTTGTCTTTAAAGACAATTACGCAGCGCGCGCGTTCGATCTCCCCATCGCCTGGGTTTCTCGTTTCGGTCTTTTGATTGGAGTTCTGGTCGGCGTCACGTTCTTGACGGCTTCAGCTGCATTCCGTTTCTATTGGTTGGCCCGCAAAACCGACCCGGCTCGTGTTCTCGACTTGGAACAGGAGATCTCCGATCTTCGTGAAGCCCAACGAAAAGCTCCGACACTGGTCCCAGCTCAGACACCGTTGGCTCAAACTGCCCCGACTCAGGCTCAGACTACTGTCGCGCAAGCGACTCAAGCCGTCGCTCAACCTCTACCGGTCGCCACGGCGTCCGCCGCACCACTTGCAGCAGCCGCCGCCATTCCAGTGGCGGCACCCGTTGTCGGACTCTTCGGGGGCGACCTCGTTCTTTCGCCATCGACGCCCGCTACGGAGCTCCCGTTTAAAGTCGATCGACTTCAGGGGCGTTGGAAAAACGGCAAACTCGAAGTTTCTTTCGCACTCCTCTACACCAAAGCTGACGGCGGCGCTCAAAAGGGGCGAATTGTTGTTCTCGCCCGTGGTGAAAAATCGATCGCAGGCTACCCAGATGGAGCCGTGCTGAATACGCCGGGCAAAGAGGGAGCTGCTGCGCAGGTCGATCTGAAGCCGCGTGAAGGTGAGTATTTCTCGGTGGGTCGCTACCGTGAAGTTCAGGCCGAATTTCCAAAATCAGTTTCCAGCGCCGAAGCTCAGACTGCTGAGGTCCTGATTTACGACAACGCGCTGAAACTCCTGGTTCAACAGCGTCTGCCATTGAAAGTCGACGCACCAACGAAGCCTGCTCCAAAAACTCAGCGTCACATCCAAACAAGAAAAGCGGCTCCGGCGGCTCTCGAGTCCGCTCCAGTGGCGCCACCCCCTCCAGCTGTTCCAGCTGCGTCGGAACCCGGAACTCCATCGGGTAACGCGCGTGCGGCGGACTCGCCCTAAGGCCGATAGGACCCCCACCGAAGGACCCCCACGAAGGACCCAATGAAAACTCCTCCGACCGTTCATGAAACCAGAATCAACATTCTCTCCGAAGGCACTCGAGTCAAAGGGACCTTTGAAGTCGAAGGCACGGCTAGAATTCACGGGATCTTGGACGGCAAACTCGAAGCGAGAGCCGGAAGCACCGTCATTTTGGGTGAAACCGGAGTCATTGAAGGCGGCGTTCACGCCGACATCCTAATGATCGACGGCTACGTAAGAGGCGATATCGAAGCTAAGACCCGAGTCGTACTTTCACCCACGGGTCGCGTGATCGGCAACATCAAGACCCCTTCTCTCACGATCGAGTTCGGCGCTTATTTTGAAGGTAAGTGCCTGATGGACGGATCGGCGCAAACCGTTTCCACCGAAGCGAACTGAAATCTCCCCGGTTCCCAGTTCTAAGTTTCCCGTAAGCTTTTTCTTGTCGTATCATTTGATGCATCATGAAAAAGCTTATCACTTTGCTTTCGGCGTATTCGGTACTCACCGTCCTTTCATGCTCTGCAAGTGCGGATGAGCCAAACGAACTTCCCGAGCTCAATCTCAATACGGAAGCCTCTTCGACGCTGATCAACATCACGCGAATCGAACCTGGAAACAAAGTTTCAAAGCTGGCTTGGTCTTCAAAGCTGGTTGCGTTCCCCGACGGGAAGCCTGAGCTTCAAGTCACCATCAACGTTCCTCAACGCGGCGTCGAACTCAAAACACCGCCAGATGCGACTTGGAATTCGAAGACGGGTGAATTGGTTCTTAGAATGACTCGGCCAGAAGCGCGTATCGTTCGTCCGACCGACACGATCGTCGTCTCGCTCGAACCCAAATCCCCACTGCTTTACGTTTCCAGTGCTTGCAGATCGACTGGACTTCGATTTCGTCGAACGGAAAAATCAAAGTTCTCTCCACTCTTTCTTCACCTCGATTGCAAAGCAGGCGACAAAGGCAATGTTGAAGTCACCGTTTCGTATCCAGAAAATCGCGTAAAATTCCTTACCGGACAGGGCACTGCCGACCTGACCACCAGCGGTTCTTCGGCGAAGTTCACGGTTTCAACCGTGATCGCAGCAGAAGTGGCTCCGGGCGAAAGAAAAATCGCCGAATTCAGACTTCAGGGTGAAAAAGGCGAAGCTGGATTTGCCATCGGTTTCGAGAAGGTTCAGAAGCGCTGGTCTCTCGACGCCGGTCTGGGTCTCACCTATCTTTCTTACGACGAACCGACTCAGCCGGTCAGCATCTCGATGATCAGCCTTACCGGTAAAATCGGCGCGCTCTATCAGCTGGTCCCCGACAAATGGGACTTGGTCATGAGCGCCTACTCGACCTTGATTCCGATCCCGGTCGCCCGCGATCCGAAATCGACTCCAGCCAGCTGGTTCTCCGGCGGTAACCTGCGTGTCGGCTATCGTTTCCCGGAATCGACCACGCTACTTCACTCGCGCGTGCGTATCTACGGCGGCTGGTACGCTTGGACCATGACCGGACAATCTGTCTACGGTGTATCGCTACTTTCCGGCCCACAGTTCTTCATGGTTCTCGACCAGGCGAACTGGAAGAACGGCAACAGCAGCTTCACCTATCTGAAATACGCTCCCATCGCTGCGAGTGTTTCCTCTCTCAAGCTGAGCAACTTCGAGCTCGCCATCGGCGGCGGCTACAACTTCAAGTGGCGTGAGCGCCCGCTCACGGCGACCCTCGATATCGCACGCATTGGTGCTGAAAGTTCCAATGCGCAGAACAAGTTTTCGATGTTCAGCGTCAGCGCCGGACTTGCGGTTCCCTTTAAGCTCTAAATGGTCTGGTTTTGGGCACTCTCGACACTTAGTTTAGGATCGGCATGGGCGCAGTCCCCGCCGAGTTCTGAACCCGAGTCGATCGAGGTGAAGGTCCAGACGGTTTCTCCTGCTGCTCCCAAGGCGATCCGCCTTCCGGAAGCGGCTTTTCCAGAGCTTGCGCCCTTATCTGATCTTCGAAGCAAGGAGATCCACGTTCGGGTTCTGAAAAAAGACGGTACGAGTTCGGAGCCCAACTGGCGCCACGACCTTCGTGCCTTTCCGCAGGAACGTCCCGAGGTCGAACTCGACGTGAAAATTCCGGAGCGAGGCGGGCACGGTCAACTGACACCTCCCACTGGATCAACGTGGAATCCGATCAGCGGCGATCTCACCTTGCGGATGCAACAGTCGAGGCTGAAGATCCTTCGCCGCGACGATACGATTGAAGCCTCGATTGAAAACGATGCGCCGCTCGTCTACCTAGGGATCCGCTGCGAAAAACGCCGGGTCCGTTTTGGTGGCTGGAAAGTCGGAAACGCAGTTCCCTTGTTTCTTCATTTCGATTGCAAGCCTATCACTCTGGAACGACTGGAAATCACCGTTCACTTCCCCGCCGGTCAATACCGACCGGAAAACGCACGAGGGATGTCTGGCTTTCAAGTCACCGCCGACAGCGCCACTTACCAGATTTCAACAAAACGCCCGGTTTCTCTCACCGCATTGAAAGCAGCGGAATTCACGCTGCGTGATGTTTCTAAACCCAACCAGGCGATGAAAATCGAGACGGTGCTCGAAGCTCCGAATCGCTGGTGGTTCGACGGAAGCATGGGCATGAGCTTTCTCGACTACAGTCAACCGTATCAAAATCTCGGGCTGACGCAGCTGGGATTGACTGGAAAAATCGGAACGCTCTTCGCGATCAAACCGAAGAAGTGGGATCTGCTTTTCAGCGTCTATTCGACTCTGGTTCCCAATCCCCTGATCCGTCATCCCGAAACTCTTCCGCCAACCTGGTTTGTCGGAAGCAACATTCGCCTGGGCTATCACCTTCCGCGTGAATCCTTCTCACCGTTCAACTGGAAGTACCGACTGTACGGCGGCTGGTACACCTGGTCGATGCTCGGCCAGAATACCTATGGGCTTAGACTTCTGACCGGCCCTCAGCTCTTTCTCTTCGCCGAGCACGAGCCTTGGAAAAACGGCAACACCAGCTTCACTTATATGAAAGTCGGTTTGCTCGCCGAAGGGCTCTCCAGTCTTTCGTTCGACAATGGTGAGATTGCGATCGGCGGTGGTTATGCCTTTCCCATGCTCGGCCGTCAGTGGACAGCCAGCCTCGACATCGCTCGCGCAAGCCTCATGAGTGCGGATCACACCAAGCTTCTCCAGCTTCTGAGCGTGAGCACGGGGCTTCAGATGAACTTTCACTTCTAAGGACTAAAGAAGATCCTTCACCGAAAGCCTGCGGATCCGCGTAAACCCCGCGGCCTTCAAGCTCTTCACGATCGCAGCACCGTCACCCGCCACGACGACGAACATCTTCTCGGGCACGATGTACTTCTTCACAGCGGCGAGTACCTGAGGCGCCGTTACGGCCTCAATACCTGGAACGAAGCGATTTAAATCATCAGCGGGAAGGTTCAGAAGGTATCCGCCCAACCAGCGCGAAGCGATCGAACTCAGAGTGGAAACGGAAAGCGGAAATCCACCGGCTAGATATTCTTTCGCCTGACGGGTCTCCTCCTCACCCACAGGGCCGTGATAAAGACCGCGAAGGACTTCAAATGTGCGTTTGACCAAAGTCCCGGTCGCTTCGTTTCGCGTCGAAGACGCGATTTCAAATCGACCCAAATCTCGCGCGAAACTGAATGAGCTGCCGATGGAATAGGTCAGACCCATCTGATCGCGCAGAACCGAATTCAATCGGCTTCCAAAGTACTCACCCAATAGAGCGTTAGCCACCGCAAGCGGGTAACGCTCAGGAACTTGAATACGCGGTCCGACACCGCCGATTCGCACTTGCGCCTGAGTGAGCTTCGGACGATCGATGACGACAATCTCTCCGGGAGAAATTCCCTTCAAACGTGGATCCGAAAAAACACGAGTGGATTTAGTTTGAGGGTGACCCTTCCATGCTCCGAAAAGCTCGCCGATCTGAGCACGAATCTGAACGCGATCGATCCGCCCCACCGCCATCAACACGGACCGCTCCGGAACGAAATATCGGGAATGATATTCGATCACGTCGGAACGTTTGATTTTCTTCAGCTCGGCCGCACTGGCAAGACTGCCGCGGCCATAAGGGGTGTTCGCTGAAACCAGACGACTGAACCCAAGCAGAGCCAGCGATTCAGCATAGTCGCTGATATGGCTCCAACGATCCAACATTCGGCGCTGTTCGCGCGCGACCTCTTCCGCAGGAAAGTCGGGATGAAGGGCGATTCTTCCCAACATCTCCAGAAGAACTTTGGCGTCAGGCGCCAGCCCATGCATTCCGATCGAAAAACTTTCTTCGCCGGCGGTGACCGATCGAGTTGCGCCAAGCGATTCAATACGAAGTGCAATCTCCTGTGCGCTCAGCCCACCGGCTCCGCGATCGAGCACGGCTGAAACCAGCTCAGAAGTCCCGCTCTTGCCAGGCGCATCGTCTCGATTTCCCGCGTCCACCATCAGGGCAAAATCGACTACCGGAAGCGCGTCGTCCTGGAACCAAACCAAGGTCAGGCCGTTGGGCAGCTTTTCAATATCAGGAGTGGGAATTCGAACCGAAGCGTTTGCGCTCGAGTAAGAAAAAAGAAGAACGAACGTGAAGGCGCTTAGGCGAGAAAGAAAGCTCATTTCCCACCTCCATGATGTCGCTTGGACTCAGGCGCCATGATGACCACCGAGCGATTATTGGGAATCAGATATTGAGCGGCGACGCGCTTGACGTCTTTTGCAGTGACCTGCGTGTACTTGGCCAAATCTTCCGCGAACCGTTCAGGTTCTCCCAAGATCGTCACGACCGTTCCAAGAAGCTGCCCAAGGCCATAGGGCGTGCGAACGCTGTCGACCAGGTGAACAGTCAGTTGTTTCACCGCCGCGCGGATCTCGTCCTGCGTAACTTCCTGCTCTTGAACCTGACGGATCACCCGATCAAGCTCAGCTTCGGCGACATCGCTGCCGAGAGCCCCCTTCATCGTCGCACTGATGATGAAAAGCCCGGGATAAGTCGGCGTATAAGCCGACCCGCCGATACTCGCGACCAGGTCTTTTTCTTCCACCAGACGACGCCAAGCCCGGGAACTGGTGCCTTCAAAGAGAATGTTCGCAAGCACGTCGAGCGCGTAGGAATCATCATCTTCAGCCGAGGTCACGTGATACGCGTGAGTAAAGCGTTCAGTAGCAACCTGATCGTAGAGCGTCAGCCGGCGTTCTTCGGTCTGCTCAGGCTCAGTTTTCACTTTTCGTTCTGGGCGCGCCTTTTTCGGAAGGTCGGCATACGCCTTCTTGATCAGTTCAAATGTTCGATCTGAATCGAAATCACCGACGATTACGACCACCGCGTTGGATGCGACGTAGTGCTCGTGAAAGTAATCGCGGATCTGATCGCTGCTCATGCCCGAAATATCGGAGGGGTACCCGATGACCGGCCATTGATACGGGTGTCGGCGATAGGCCAACGTCCATATCGCCTCCTGCATCTGTCCGCCTGGCGAGCTGTCGACACGAAGCTTGCGCTCCTCAAGAACGACGGCCTTTTCAGTCTCGATAATTTCTTCGTCGAGCTTGAGGTGCCCTAGGCGATCAGCCTCCATGTCCACGACCTTGGGAAGAAGGTCGGGAGTGAAGTTCTCGTAATAAACGGTGTAGTCACGAGTCGTGAACGCGTTAACTTCGGCACCCTTCGCCTCGAGCTGCCGGAAAAACTCCTTGGGACCGTAGCGATTCGTTCCTTTGAACATCAAATGTTCGAAAAGATGTGAAACACCCGTGAGCCCCGGCTCCTCATCGACCGAGCCCACGCGGAACCAGCTCTGGTAGGTCACGACAGGTACGGTGTGGTTTTCAACCATCACCACAGAAAGTCCGTTAGGAAGCGTTCTGCGGTCGAGGCTCAGTTTAATTCCGAGCTGCTCGACTTCTTTTTTACAGGAAGCGAGCGCGACCGCTGCCAGCAATGACGCAACCACCAGGGCCGCAACGGGAAGGAACTTCCGAAATCTTGCGGCTGAGCGGGCGCTTAGATCCATTTCGCGCGCTTGTACCATTCGATCGCGTCTGCCATTCCAGACGAGAAATCGTACTCGGGCGTGAAACCCAGCATTCGCTTGGCTTTCGCATTCGAGCAAATCCAATAGTCAGGTCGGATCTCGTTCATCTTGTCGACGTTGAGATTGAAGGTCCTGCGAGTCAGCTTACCGACAGCGGTGAGCGCAAGCGCAGCAACGGAGAGCGCGGCCTGCGGGAGTCTGATCTTGAGCGGATCGCGATTCAACTTCTCCGCGATGACCGTCATGAGCTGCTCATACGTGACGCTTCCATCGCCCGTCAGATAGAAGATCTCGCCACTCGGCACTTTCTCTTTCGAGGCGACGCCGCTTTGAACGATGCCTCGAACCAGGTCGCGTACATGGACCGTGCTGTAATATTTGTGTCCACCTTCACCGCCGCCCGTGAAAATCGGCATGAGATTTCTCGCGACAGTTTGAACGAAAATGAAGGTCGCTTTGTCTTTCGGTCCGTAAACCATCGGCGGACGAACGATCGAAATCGGAAACGCGTCCCGATACTTCAACAGATCTTTTTCCGCCTGCTGCTTGCTTTCGCCATAAGCGGAAACGGGAGCATCGGTCTGCTGTTCGTCGCGAGGTTCAAGCGACTGTGCAGGGCCGCCGGCTGAAAGACTGGAAACGAAAACGAAACGAGAAAGCCCCGGGCGTGCTTCGGCGACCGCTTCCGCGAGCCGGCGAGTGCCTGCCGCATTGTGCTCGAAGTAAGCCGCACGGTCTGGCGCGCTGATCGCGCCGGCGAGATGGAAAACGTAATCGGCGTTCTTAACTGCGCTCTTCAACGAAGCCAAGTCGCTCAGATCGCCTTCGACTCGCTCGTACTTCAACCCTTCCAAGTTCGCCGCGCTCGACGAGCGACGCATCAACGCCTGAACATCGAAGCCCAACGTATTGAGCTCCTCGATCAGGGTGCTGCCGATAAATCCACTCGCTCCGGTGACTAAAGCCCGCATAGATAAAGAGTTTTTCCCGTATCTGACGGGGCGCACGAGGTGTCAACTTCGAAACACGAGTAAACGCGAAAGACGACCGATATTGACGCAACGCACCGTCTTGCAATTTGGTAAATTAGAGGAAATGGAAAAGACGACGATTACTATCCTGGGTTCAGGGACCTCGAGCGGCGTTCCGCTGCTTCAGTGCAAATGCCGCGTCTGCCGTTCCAAGAACCCCAAGAATCATCGTCTGAGGGCCTCAGCCTGGGTTCAGTTCCGTGGAAAAAGCTTCCTGATCGACACGTCGACCGACCTACGCCAGCAGGCCCTACAGGCCAAAATTCCGCGCCTGGATGCGGTACTCTACACGCATCCTCATGCCGACCATGCCCACGGAATCGATGAGCTCCGCAGTTTCAATTTCGTTCAGCGAGAAAGCATTCCGGTCTATGGGAACGAATGGACCCGAACAGAGCTGATCCAGAAATTCTCATATATTTTCAAACCGCCCCACCACATCGAGGGCGGTGGAATCCCACTTTTAACGCTCCATCCCGTCGATACCGCTGCCGAATCACTCGCGGTCGCAGGAACTCGGGTGGTCCCGATTTCCCTTCAGCACGGATCTAAAGAGTGTGTGGCTTACCGGTTTGACCGCATTGCCTACGTCACCGATTGCAGCTATATTCCCCCCTCATCACTCGAACGATTGAAGGGACTCGACGTCTTGGTACTGGATTGCTTGCGGTTCGAACCGCATGGCACTCACTTCAACCTGGACCAAGCTTTAGCTGTCATTGAACAGGTGAAGCCGAAGCGCGCGTTCCTCACTCATTTGAGTCACGATTTCGACTACGCGACTTTCAAGCTGCCCGGTAAGTTACCCAAAGGGGTTGCCCTCGCTTACGACGGATTGAAAGTTCGTGTTTAAACTGGAGCCCTGCTCCCGGAGAGCCTTCTCATGATCGTCGGCGTACCTAAGGAAATTAAGAACAAAGAAAATCGCGTCGGCATGGTGGTTGCGGGCGTTCGCGCTCTGACCACTTCAGGCCACAAAGTTCTCATTCAACACAATGCGGGCGTTGGCGCCGGCATCTCGGACGACGACTATCGCAAAGCGGGCGGAACGATCATCGAGACGGCGAAAGAAATTTTCGACAAGTCCGACATGATCATCAAAGTGAAAGAGCCTCTCCCGGAAGAATATCCGCTTCTTCGTGAAGGCCAGATTCTCTACACGTACCTGCACCTTGCCGCTGACGAGCGCCTGACCAAGGCCCTGATGGAGCGCAAAATCGTCGGTATCGCTTACGAAACCATTCAGCCTGCTGACGGCTCGCTACCACTTCTCGCTCCAATGTCTGCCGTTGCAGGCCGCATGGCGACTCAGATCGGCGCAACCTACTTGCAGCACGATCACGGCGGAAAAGGGATGCTTCTGGGCGGCGTTCCAGGTGTTGAACGCGCCAACGTCGTCGTTCTCGGTGGCGGCGTCGTCGGTATCAACTCGGCGAAAATGGCGATCGGCCTCGGTGCGAAAGTCACCGTCATGGACGTCAACGTTCATCGGTTGGACTACCTGGCCGACATCTTCGGTAACGAAGTGACCACGCTCTACTCGAACCTCGAGCAGATCGAAAAAGCCGTCACCAAAGCCGACCTCGTCATCGGCGCGGTTCTCGTTCCAGGCGCGAAAGCTCCGAAACTGGTCACCCGCGAAATGATCTCCCGCATGCAGCCAGGCGGCGTGGTTGTCGACGTCGCAGTTGACCAGGGTGGATCAGTTGAGACC
>FSTM01000107.1_pt1 | contig 11422 bp, 8 predicted proteins | sample 1636911 | NCBI WGS metagenome assembly FSTM01 (sample SAMEA3914816, study PRJEB12502) | metagenome | biome: forest; material: soil | place: USA | collected 2011-09-16 | depth 0.3 m
ACGCTCGATCCGCAGGCATACGACGTGAAATGCGGCGGCGAACCGATTTCTTTGACTCCCTCGGAGTTCAAACTCCTTCTCGCTTTGGCTCAGAATCGGGGTCGGGTCTTGACTCGAGACCGCCTGATCGACGCAGTTCAAGGTCACGGAGTGACCGTAGTTGACCGCGCAATCGACACTCACGTCTTTGGTCTTCGTAAGAAGCTGGGTGAATGCTCGGACGTCATCGAGACGGTTCGTGGCGTAGGATACCGAGTTCGCGGCGACGAATGACTTTCCCTGCCCCTAGGGCGCTGGTACTCTGGCTGCATCCGTGGCCAAAGCACCGAGTCATTCTTTAAATCATTCTTTGAAACGTAAACGCGGTTCGAATCCGTCCCGATTTCCGTGGCGGTTGTTCACTCGTTTTTTGATGGGCCAGCTTTTAGTGGTCATGCTGCTTCTCGCGACAGCAGGGATTTCCGCGCGCGCGATCTTCCGTGATTGGTTCGTCAGGCAGGCGTCGGCTCAGGCTCAAGCCACGCTCGTGACGCTCAGTCAGGATATTGAAACGCAGGCGTTGCTCGGCTGGTGTGCGGCCCATAGCGGCGGCGCCTTTAGTTTCGCATTGGTTCAAAACGAGAAGACGGTTTGCTCGACGATTCCTTTCGAAGCGGCGAGCGAAAGCGTGGATTTGCAGCAGGCGCAGGCTTCCGGATTTGGAACCTCACTGGTGAGCGATTCCCGTTCGGGGCTTCCGGTTCTTTTCGCTGCATTGAATCTTCGCGACCGCCATATTGTTCTGCGTACGGCGATGCCACTTTCGCAGCTGCAGGCCGCGTTGATTTTCTTGGATAGGTCTCTCCTGGGAATTCTCCTGGTCTTGGCAGGGGCTTTTGCCGCATTTTCGGTATGGACCGGGCGTCGCCTGGTTTTCCCCCTCGGTCGACTTCTCAGAAAGGCCGAGAGGGCATCGGAAGAAGCGACCGAGCTTCATGCGCATGAAGAGGATGAGGAAATTGAAGCCGTCGAGGGTGAGTGGTCCGATCTGGAAAGCACGCTCGACCAGATTCAAATCAACCTGAGAAACAAGACCGAAACCTTGACCCGCGAGCGCGAAGAGCTTGCGACCCTCATGAGCGCGATTTCGGATGCCATTCTAGCCGTCGATCGAGACGGAAATCCGTTGTTTTACAATTCGCGCTTCGCTCTTCTCTTTGGTGACCGAGAGCTTGCGACAAAACGGCCACGACTGGGTGAGATGTTTCGGACACCGGAAGTGCTCGATGCATTTCACGGTGCGCTTTCGACGATGCAGATCCAGAAATCTGAAGCCAAGCTTTTGGCTGCGCAGGAGCCCATCCCTCGCTATTTCTCGCTTTCAGTCGCACCGCTCAGACGAGCCAACGGCACGGCCTATGGTGCCGTTGGGATTTTCCACGAGATCACTGAGCTGAAGCGGGCCGAGCAGATTCGCATCGATTTCGTCGCGAACGTTTCGCACGAGCTTCGTACGCCGCTGACGTCGATCAAAGGATTTACCGACACGCTTCGGATGGACCTTAAAGAGGGACGCACGGATTCCTCCGAGAAGTTTCTTGAAGTGATTACCCGAAACGTTGAGCGCCTGATGAGCCTGATCAGCGACCTTCTTGATCTTTCGTCGCTTGAGTCGGGGACCGAAGTCGGGAAGCTACCGATCGAAACTCGCGAGCTCACCACGCGGGTGTTAAGCGGGCTTGAGGCCATTCGTGAGAAGAAAGGCCATATCGTTGAAACGACGTTTGAGGCCTCAAATGTTTTCGCTCAGCCGGGTCGAGTAGACCAGGTTCTGACGAACCTGCTCGAGAACGCGATGAAGTACGTTCCGGCGGGCGGCAAGATTCAGGTCAAATGGGAAAAGGCTCCGAAGACTCGTGGAACTTTGCTTCGCGTGGCGGATACAGGGCCGGGTATTCCGCCCGAACATCAGTCACGTTTGTTTGAACGGTTTTACCGAATCGATAAGGCGCGGTCGCGCGAGCTGGGTGGAACCGGTCTCGGACTGGCGATCGTCAAACACATCATGCAGGTTCACGGCGGCACCGTTTATGTCACGAGCGAGCCGGGCAAGGGAGCGGAGTTCGTATGTCTATTTCCAGAATGAAAAGTTTCCTGGGCAGCCTGCTGATTCTATCGGCCTCGTTCGCATCCGCAGACCTGCTTCCTCCTCCGGGAGGCCGCGCAGGTACCCGCCCTGTTCCGAAAGTCACCGGCCCTGCACAGTGCGACATCTACTCCGACCCGCAGCAAGTCGTTCATCTTCACGGACGCAACGACCTCGAGGTTATGACGTGCCTAGGTTACGTGCACGCCCGCGACCGCGGTTGGCAGATGGATTTTCTTCGGCGCACCGCCGAGGGCCGCAAATCCGAAGTGTACGGAGTCGGGTCCTTCAAACAGGACTTTGCGATGCGGATTTTTGGCTTTGCTGGAAGAGCCGAAAAGATCTGGGAAGAGATGTCGCCCCGTGCTCGGGAAAGGCTTGAAGCCTATGCTCGTGGGGTCAATCAAGGCTTTCACGAGCTCGAGAAAGCCCCGAACTATGAAATGAAAAAGTTTGGGCTGGCGAAGCTCGACGAGTGGAAACCCGTTCACTCCGTTGAATTTCTTCTGCTCCAGTCCTTCGATCAGACTCGCAAGTCGTTTGAGTACGAAGTGGAAGAGAACACTCGTCTCAAAGTGATGGGCGATCGAGCGCGGGCACTTTCTTTGGAAGACGGCCTTCCCTGGGAAACCACGGTGCTTAAACCCGGCGAGTATCAGAAGAGCCTCAGCCCGAAAAAAGATCAAACTCCCGAGGCCCCAGTCCGTGCTGCAAATGTCGACCTTTCTGGGTATCGCGAGCTTCTCGCTTCGCTGCCGGAGATGACCGGAATCGCGGGCGGGAGCAATAGCTGGGTGGTCTCGGCAAAACGCTCGACGAGCGGAAATGCGCTTTTCGCCAACGATCCGCACCTCTCACTGAAGCATCCGCCATTTTGGTATTGGACCCATCTCGAGGGCGGCGCCATCGATGCGATCGGAGCTTCGCTTCCGGGCGTTCCTGTCATCGCCAGTGGGGCGAACCGCCATATGGCGTGGGGGCTGACGAACTCGTATTTGGACTGTGGCGATCTTGCGTACATTCCTGAGTCAGAGCTGAAGAACACTTATTCTGAACGCCCTTTAATCTGGTTCAAATGGGCCGGAATCCGCTGGCCGTTCAAATTCAAGTCGTTCCAGCGAACCGAAAAGGGATGGCCGATTCTGCCTCTCGATGCGCCCAAGGGCTACCGCATGGTGTTGCGCTGGTCGGGGTTTGAGTTGAAGGCCAAGGACCTTGAGTCCTTTCTGGATCTCTTTGAAATGAAGTCGGTCGAAGAGGCTGATCGTATTTTTGCGGCCGTCGGGCTTCCGAGCTGGAACTATGTCTTTGCCGACGACCATGGCCAGATCGGTTATCGTGCGATTGGAAAAATCATCAAGCATGAGGCTCCTCCTGTTTTCGGGATCTCAAAACGAAGCTTGGATGATTTTGAGAAGATCGAATTCTTAAGCACCGACGAAATGCCGCACGCTTTGAAACCGGGGCGCGGTTTCGTGGCGACGGCCAACAATCGCCACTGGCCTATGGACAGTGCATTTCATGGCGGTCGCGCCTATTCAAAGGCGTTTCGTGCGTTTCGTATTGAAGAGCTTTTGATGGCTAAACCGAAACACGACCGCGAGAGTCTCGCTAAAATTCAGTGTGATGTTGAAGCGGTGGATGCGCGCTTCATACTCCCGGTGCTCCTTCCACTTGTGAATGTCGGGAATGGGGCCAGCTCGGATATTCAGGATGCGGTCGCTCTGCTGAAGGGATGGGACCGAGTCGCATCGCTGGATAGCAGGGCGGTGAGCTTGTACCGAATGTGGTTGGATAAGCTGATGTTCGACAACGGGCTGAACGAGATCAGCTTGTACCGAACGTTGCAGCAGAACCATGCGAGCCTTGCGACGAGTGCGAATCTGACGCTCCAGGCGACGTTGGACTGGCTCAAGAAGCGAGCGGAAGGGACCTCTCGCCCATTTATTCCGAAATGGTCGGAGCTTCACAGAAACCATTTCGAACATCTAGCGGGCGGCGAATACTTCCGTGCGAAGCCGATCTCGACACCAGGCGATGCCCAGTCAGTGAATCCGGGCACAATGGATTGGCGGGGAGATTACTACGAGCATACGAACGGCGCCTCACAGCGCCTGGTGGTCGAGTTGACCTCGCCCCCTCAAGTCTGGGCGATTTTGCCTGGTCCGAATCCAGATGAAGCGGTCGAAGGGCGGGATCTTTCTGAAAAAGGTTCGCCTTGGCAGCGCTGGCGAGATTGCGAGCAGGATCGCCGTGAATTTCCACTCGATTGGTCGAAGGTGAAGACTACGACAGTTACTTTCGGAATGTGATCGGGCGGCTTTGCTAGTAAGTAGCATTCCGGGGTTTGGCTTTGATATATAGCCCGGGTGTTTGGAACGCTGAGGCTCTCTCTTCGTTTCGTTCTGCCTCTGGGGATCGCTATCGGTTTGATCGCTTTCGCGATCACGCCTGTGGTTGAGAATCTGACGGCGAGGTGGTTCGTCCACGATTTAACCTTGCGCGCCCGCTTGATTACAAACGCGGCGTCGACGGATTCGCTTGTCCCGGTTCTAAAGAAGGGAAAAAAAGCCAGAATCAGGCGTCTTTTTAACCAGATTTTGCAGGATGAGCACATCTCCGCGGTCGGGTTCTGCGATGCCGGGCGAAAGATGGCTTATCGAAGTGCGGCGATGCCCGCGGAAGTCAGCTGTCGGGAGGCGGGTCCTGCCCAGGCAAGAAGTCCTGCCAGTCATGTGCTGAAGATCGGTCAGGTGCCGATGCATGTCTCTTTCCAGCCTGTTTTCGACTCTGGAAGACGCTTCGGCGATCTGGTGCTGGTTCACGACCTGAGTTTTGTTGAAAGACGGAGCACCGCCACCCGGCATACGATTCTTCTTTTCTTCGCGGGGCTCGCGGTCCTGGTCTCATTGATCGCGTTTATAGTCGCGCGATTCAGCGGGAAGCAGTGGATGGCTCGTACGCGCTCTCTTCTTCGTGAAGTCGCGAAAAAACGGAGGCGACGAGACGATAGTCAAGTCAGCTGGAGTCCGAGCGCATTGAAAGAGATTCTTCGCAACGAGTTGAAGGGCGACGAGGTTTTGATTGTCTCGAACCGCGAGCCGTATATCCATGTGCGCCGCGAGGAAAGAATTGAAGTTCAAGTTCCGGCGAGCGGTTTGGTCACGGCTCTCGAACCGGTGATGCGCGCCTGTTCGGGCACCTGGATCGCCCACGGAAGCGGAAGCGCGGATCGAGACGTCGTCGATCGCTTCGATCGCGTGCAGGTTCCCCCGGATGACCCGGCTTATCAGATCCGCCGTGTCTGGCTGACTCGGGAAGAGGAGGAAGGTTACTACTTTGGCTTTGCCAATGAGGGGCTTTGGCCGCTCTGCCATATCGCCCATACGCGCCCGACGTTTCGGAGCAGCGACTGGAAACAGTATGTCGAAGTGAATCGGAAATTCGCGGATGCAGTCGTTCAGGAAGCGAAAACGCCGGATCCAGTGGTGCTGGTCCAGGATTATCACTTTGGTTTGCTGCCGCGGATGGTGAAAAAGAAATTGCCTCGCGCTACGGTGATCACGTTTTGGCATATTCCCTGGCCGAATCCGGAGGCGTTCGCGATCTGCCCTTGGCGCGAAGAGCTGCTAGACGGAATGCTCGGCAGCGATATCATCGGTTTTCATACCCGCTTTCACTGTGGCAACTTCATGGACACGGTGGATCGGTTCCTGGAAAGTCGAATCGAACGGGAAAGCTCGACCATCACGTATGGCGGCCGAAATACGGTGGTGAATCACTACCCGATCTCGATCGAGTTTCCGACGAAATCGACGCAAAGCCAGAGATCGATCGAAGAGTGTCGCGCGAGCATTCTTGAGCGCGATCGATTGCCCGAGGGGATTCGGATTGGCGTCGGTATCGACCGGATGGACTATACGAAGGGAATTCTCGAGCGATTTCGGGCGATCGAGCGATTCTTTGAGCTTGAGCCTCAGTGGATCGGAAAGTTCACGTTTATTCAGATCGCCGCTCCCACACGTTCGTCACTGGGCCCCTATCAGAGGTTCCAGGAGCAGGTGACTGAGCTAGCCGCTAGGATCAATGAGAAATATGGAAACGGGAAGTTCGGAGTCGTCGGTTACCAGCCCATCATCTTGAAGGCCGAGCACCACGGGCCGGACCAGGTTTTCGAGTACTTCCGTGGGGCAGATTTGTGTTTTGTCAGCAGCCTGCACGACGGAATGAACCTAGTCGCCAAAGAGTTCGTCGCCGCGCGCGACGACGAACAGGGTGTTCTGATACTCAGTCAATTCACAGGCGCGGCCCGCGAACTTCCAGAGGCGTTGATTGTGAACCCCTACAGCAGCGATCAGTGCGCGGACGCTCTGAAGTACGCGCTCGAGATGCCGCCCGAGGAACAGCGAAGCCGGATGCGCGCCATGCGATCTCTCGTTCAGGAATTCAATGTTTACCGCTGGGCCGGAAAGATGCTGATCGATGCGTCGCGGGTACGGAATCAACGTAGGTATTTGCCGCGGATGGGCTCTATAATCGAAAAATGACGACGCTCTACTGTGGAAGCCGAATGACCCGGATCATCGGACTCGCTCTTTTGATCTTGGGTTCGATGCTTCTCTATACCGGGATCCAAGGCTCACCTGGCGATAACAAGCTCATGGGCATGATTCTGGTGCCGGGCGGACTTCTTTTCCTTCTCTCGAGTTCGACTCTGAGCTTCGATCCTCTGAGTCGAAAGCTGACTGAGCGCTCGGGCATCTGGCTGCTTTTTCGCCGCAAAGCCTATGACTTTTCGCAGTTCCAGTCCGTCTTGCTCGCGACGGAGATCAGGCAGGTGAACCGTCGAACAGTTCGCACCTTCACGGTGAGGCTTAAGGGTGAAGGCATTGAGATCTTACGGGTGCAGCGGCACCGCAGTTACTTGCCAGCCAGGCGGACCGCCGAGACAGCAGCGAAACTTCTGGGCATCAAGATGATCGATTCCGCTCACGGAAGTGAGGTGGTTCGGAGTCCGGAACTTCTCGACCGATCCATTCTGGAAGAGCTTGCTGGGAAAGGGGCGATCCCGGAGCCTTCGGAGTCGGATGCGAGCCCGAGGCTTCGGTGGAAACAGGAGTCGGGCGGTCACGAGTTCATGGTGGGCTCGCCCGGAATTCGGCGCGGGGAATGGAGTACTACCGGTTGGACAGGGACTCTGGGACTGGTTTTCCTTTTCGTGACGGGAAAACGCTACTTCATCGGTGCGTACAAGACGGATTCCTTCCATCCGGATCGACCGAAGTACATTTTAGTTTCCGCTCTTTTTGGAATGATCGGTTTCGTCGCCGTGCTCGGTCCGTTGATCTGGAGCGCCTTCGGCAAGGAGCGAATCCGGGTAGAACGGCAGAACATTCGTTTCTCAAGAACACTCTTCCTATTCGGAAGAACGAAGTCCTTTCCCTTGAGCGGAATCGAAGAGCTCGGGCTTCAGGAGCAAGAGCTCTATATTCGCGGGGATCGAATCGATTTCACTTTCGGCCGGGGCCTTTCAAAATCAGACAGGAATTGGCTCTTGGGCGCGCTTCGCTACTCGATCGCGAACGTTTCTTCCTAAATCTAGACAGCCCGACAAGCCTCGTCTAGGCTTCCCTCATGAAATCGTCTCGCGCCGCCTATCTGGAGATCTTAGAGAAGAAGCTAGCGGATCGAATGAAGAAAAATGCGCGCTACTCGCTCACGGCGTTCGCCCGCGATATCGGGCTCACCGTTTCGTCGGTTTCTAAGCTTTTTCAGGTGAAACGTGGGCTCTCGCTCGTTAAAGCCCGGGAAATCGCCGAGCGTCTTCGGATGGACGAGGAGGAGAGGGCCTACTTCCTTTGTCTGGTCGAGGCCGAGCATGGAAAGACTCAAGAGCAGCGTGAAAAGGCGCAGATTCGCTTGCGCAAGTTCGAGAGAACTCAGCACGTTTTATCGGTTGATCTTTTCCATGTGATTTCAGATTGGTATCATTTCGGGTTGCTTGAGCTGCTTGCGTTGGACGGATTCAAGAATGATCCGAGCTGGATCGCCGATGCTCTTCAGATTGAAATAAAAGAAGCTCGGGGTGCGATTGAGCGCCTCAAGCGCTTGAATCTGGTTAGGGATGAGTCAGGTACGCTCGTTCGGTGTGGCGATCTGGTTGCCGTTCCCGGAGGGCGCGCATCCGAGGCAGGTAAGAAATTTCATTCGCAGCTGCTTCGCCTGGCGGATCAAAAGCTTCATACGCGGCCCTTGGAAGAGCGTGACTTTGAAACCGGGCTTTTGCGCTTTAGAGAGTCCGACATGGAGCGCGCGCGCGTATTGATCAAGGATTTCCAGCGGACGTTCATGGCTGAAATGGAGTCTGGCTCCGGACACGACCGGGTTTTCTGCTTCGGCATGCAGTTCTTTGAACTGGGGCGTGTGGACTCACAGGTGAGCCCGGGTCAACGGTATCGCGCCGACTCGGAAGTTCCGGCTTTATCCCTGCAAAACTAGGCCGATACTCTAAGTAGGACGTTCATTCGTTTCTATTCTGGAGAATCACTATGACTGCTTCCGCTATGTTTCGTGCAATCAGCGTTCTTGCCGTTCTTGCTCTCGTCGGATGTGCGCATAGCGCGCGTCTGGAAAGAGAACCAGCCCAAGCAGAATCCAGTCAGGGAAGCACGGTCGGTAATACGGGAATCGAGTCCGTACTGACTTTGAACAAAAGCATTCCTTCTAACAACCTGACCCATTTTCAAGATGGGCAAAGGTTTGTCGCCCGCCCTGATTCGATCTTTCATAGAATGAGAGGCTCCGTATTCGGGTTTGCCGGGCTCTCAAATAGAAGACCCTACTGTGTGTTGGTTCTTTCAGATTTCATTGCACTGAGCGATTTACCGAACCAGAAAGTCGATAACCGGTTTAACAAGGCGACCTTTAAGACTCGCGTTGGTTCGTTGTACGGGAACGACTACACCGTTAATATTTTGAACAAGTTGGGAGAGAAGAGCGGAAATGCTCTGCTTTGCTACTCGGCAGAAGACTCTGAGACGCCTCCGACGGCTGAACAAGTAAGGGCTGCGTTGGGCGACTTCTTTACGATTCCTTAAATGAGTCCGAATCAGGACACGACCGAGCCATCTGTCTCGGTATCAATTTTTTGAACTGGAGGATCTCTTTGTGAATACTTTCGATATCACTCTTACGGCTCGCGCTCTCTGTGTTCTGACCGTTCTCGCTCTCACCGGATGTGTCCACGGAACGCGTTCAGAAAGAAACCCCGCCCAAGCGGAAACCGGCCAAGGAAGCACGGTGGGCAACACGGGTGGAGACGAGTCTGGGTTGCCGGTGCTGCAAATTCCTGGAGATGGCGTGCAGCTTTTGATCTTTCACAATCAGAGCCCGTGGTTTCCCGATGGTCGAAATGAGTATGCTGCGAAATGCAGGATGAGTGCATTTCAAGACGGCAAGGAAGTCTTCAGCAAAGTATGGGAGAGCGGGTTCAATAAGGTGGGCGACTACGCACCTGAGCAGTTTCGAATTCGGCCTGGAGTCGTTGAATTCCGGATTCATTGCGAAAACTCGACCATGAACGGAAACTTTCTTATCAGTTCAGCCGAGCTCGGGAGAGAATTCGTAAACAAGGTCGTTTTGGGATCTCCAGCGCCGGTGAACTTCGGGCGTCACCGTCCAGCATTCACTCAGAAGATCCTAGTTAAGAAGAGTCCGGAAAAAGAGCCGGCGACCGAGTGAAGGGCTAAAGGCCCTTCTTAAACTCCTGCAGAGCCGCGAGAACTTCTTCCGACGCGTGAACCGAATGCAGGGCGAGACCACAGGCGGGCGTGTAAAGCGCCTCAGCCAGGAGCTTTGTACGGAGCTCGGGGGTATTCGGAAGGGCGGCGGCAAAGGCCTCCTTCACGTAGTCGATCAGATGCCCAACAGGAAGCGCTTGAGGCGAGGCTCCGAGCTTCGCCGCTTGGGTGGGAATGACGCCGAGGGAAAGTCTGCCGCCTTCGAGAGCGAATTTTGCGAGTGCTTCTCGTGCTGAGAGAAAGCTCGTCAGCGAAATCGACGTATCGAGCGAAACGAAGTTCAAACCCAGGCCCAGCACCGTCTTCCAATCAGTATCGCTGCAGCAGTGAAGGCCGACTTGAAAGCCTTCTTTGGCGAGCGCCTGAATCACGATCTTCAGCTCTTGGAGGCCAATGATGTGTTTTGGATTGGATGAGTTCAGGCCGAAGAGAGCCGGCTCATCCAGGAAGATCAACGGTTCCGCGCCACAAGCAGCGACCTTTCGACCCATGGCGATCGCCCGAGCGAGAACCAGACGGTAGATTTGAGCTGCGACTTCGGGTTTCGAATCAGCTGGGCTCCCGTCAGTGAGTCGTAGCGACCACTGTGCGGTCAAAGGGCCAGCGATTTGAATCTTAGCCCGGGTGCAGCCGCGCTCTTCAATTTCCCAAAGAAAGGGCTGCCAAGAGCTACAGGTCGATGACGAGGGCTCGAAGGCGTCAAACGCATCGGGCTGCGACGAGTGTGAAAATGCGTCTAATAGTTTTCCGTCGAAACCTCGGGAACGTCCCAGCCAAACGTCGTAGTCGAGTAGCGCCGTTCCATCTTGATCGACCTGTAGCCCGGGCATTCCATCGAGAGCCTGAGGAATCATGTACTCCCACGGGTTGCGAATCGGGATCTGAGGCAGAAACGGAATATCGAGCTCAAACGAAAACGCGAGCGCGGCGTCGACGTTGTGATGTGGAAGGCTGCCGATGGCGGTCGTCGTGGGCTTTGGCGTCTTGAGATTTGTCATCAGCTCCGCCTCAGTTCCGGTTATCTTCCGAGGCGGAATCGCTACGGGTTCCGACCGAGAAGTACGAGGCCTGCGGGTGATGGAAGGCGAGAGCCGAAACGCTGGCCTCGGGATCCATCATGAAGCCTTCGGTGAGTTGAACGCCGATTTCTTCGGGCTGAAGCAGCTTCCAAAGCGGCGCCTGATCGTCGAGTCTTGGGCAGGCAGGGTAACCGAACGAATAGCGTTTGCCCCGGTACTTGGCCTGGAATCGCTCCATTAAGGTCATCTCGGGCGGATCGGCAAAGCCCCAGCTTTTTCGAATCTGAGAATGCATCAGCTCGGCATAGGCTTCAGCGCTCTCGAGAGCGAGAACCTGAAGGATGTGCGATTTCAGATAATCGCCCTTCTGCTTGAGCGTCTCAGCCGCTTCACGAACGCCGCGACCGACTGATGTTACAAAAAACGCGACCGAGTCGCCGTCGCCCTTTTCAATAGGTCGCGTGTAGTCGGCAAGACAG
>FSTM01000158.1_pt1 | contig 11257 bp, 10 predicted proteins | sample 1636911 | NCBI WGS metagenome assembly FSTM01 (sample SAMEA3914816, study PRJEB12502) | metagenome | biome: forest; material: soil | place: USA | collected 2011-09-16 | depth 0.3 m
CTTGAAGGCCGCTAGGAACTTTTCGGCATTGGTGGTTGATCCGTCATTGAGATTTCCAATGACGTCGGAAAGATAGCCGCGCTCCTGCTCGTTTGCGCCGCAGTCCTTAATTTTCGAAAGATCTGTAGGGTTCAGGGGCCTGCCTCCGGTCGAAGTGCCATCGGCTTGTGCGAAAGCAAAAGCAGGGAGTGCGAAGGTAGCGGCAACGATCAAAAGGTTCGCGAGCTTCATCTCTTGAGTCTATTCAGGGTCCCGCGGTTTTGAAATAGATTACTCGAGACGATAGGCGCCAGCGCGGGCGAGAATTTTTGTTTTCGCGAAACGCCTCTTGGTGCGCTGAACCAGTTTGTAGAACCGCGAATCAAGCGAGATGTCATAAGGCTGGCCATAGAGAAGCTCGATGAGCTTGTTTTTCGGTACGGGACTTCCAGCGTCGCGAAGAATCTGAATCAGGCGTTCTTCCAGAAGCTCAGCAGAGGCCGCCTGAAGGGGCTCTTTGGGCGTTTTTTCCGCCCCGGGCCGATAGCGTCTTACCAAAATTCCAAATGCCGAACGACCGGCCCATTCCTGGCGGAATTCAAAGAGCTCTCCGAAGAGCTCGGGCACGAGGCCTTGGAGTTCTCTCCAATGGGGTTTGGCTCTTTCCAGGTCGCCCGCTTGGAGCTCGCGGATCAGAGCGTAGCGGTGGAAGAAAAGGGGAGCTCTTCGAATGACCGTATCAGGGGTCGGCAAAGTCCGGTTGTCGATGACTGTAGTCAACAGCGTCGACCAGAACTTTGAATTGATACGCGAGAGGCTGCGATAAGTTTTCGCGCAAACACCGTACTGTTTGATGGCGGCTTTGAAATCACCTTCCATCATTAAGAGATAGGCAATCGTATGATCGGTGATTTGCCGATGTCTGACGGGAAGTCCTTTCATTTCGGCTTTCAGCCGAGCCAGAATTTCCCTCAGATCAGGAATCCTTCCGAGCTTGACGCGGCAGAGCTGATGTTCGCGAAAGATCTGATGCTTTTGCAGCGGGGTCTTTGCGAGAGGTTCAAGCTCGGTCAAAAGCTTTTCGGATTCCTCGACCATCCCCTGTGAATGTAGGTTGATCGCGAGAAGAAACATTCCCTGAAACGAGCCTGGAAAGTCTCCTAGCTCACGGTAAAGCGGGATCGCGCGACGTGTGTATTCAAACCCTTTACGGGTGTCACCCAGACGGTTGAAGGCCTCTCCGATCAAGTAATCGCGTTCGGCCCGATGGGTTTTTTCTTGGGGTGAAGCGCGATCGAGAAGTTCGATCGCTTCTTTCCATTCGTGATCGATGATCAGCCTTCTTGCCTCGAGAAGTGTTTTCTCGGTGGGAGAAAGAGTGGCGCCGCGCACGTATTTCGCAAAATACGACCGGTCATGATGAAGGAGCTGAACTCCTTTCCAGTACTCCAAATAGGTCTCTTGGTTTTTCAGGGCGCTTTTGGACGGCATGCTCAACGATCATAATATTAAACAAGTACCCGATCCAGTTTTAGGAACAGTCTGTTCGTACTGTTTGTGAAAAGACATGACATCGGACGGTCGAGAAATTAAATACTGTCTGTATGAAAACTCGATTTGTTTCACGACTGTTGTTGGTATGCATTGCTCTGAACGCGTCGTTGAGTACCACCTCCGGCCTACACGATGGGTGTCGATAGCGACTCGGCGATTCGCAGCTGCAGAAGTGGAAACCCACCCGCGCCGACGCTGGATGATCGATACGCCTTCTGCCAGCGAACCGATGATGGGACACAGCTCGCGTCGTCGATTCAAGAGGCGAGGAAGCAGGTTCTCGAGAAGCTTGAGACTGATGGCTTTGTAAGTACGTGAAGTAATAGATAAAAATGCCCCGGGCGCATGTCAGAAAAGGTTGCGCCTCCGGGCCTAAAACGGCTGTAGATTTATTCTTGATCAAAAACGTCAAGTAATGTATAACCTTCGAAAATTTAATGATCTTAGGAATGGAAGTACCGATGTCGCTCATTTTGAAAACTAAGAAAACGCTTCGTTCGAGTTTGACTCTTCTTTTGGCTGCGACGGCCCTCAGTGCCTGCGGCAAATCGCAGATCGAAACCATCACCAGCAAAGATGCCGAGAAGTTGATGCTCCAGGGGAAGACGCACGAAGCCGCGGGCAAGTATGCCCGGATCGGTGAGCTGCTTTTGCTTCCAGAGGGCGTTCAGTACGCCGATGAAATGTTCGACCAGGCTCTGCAAGCGGATCCTTCCAACGGGAAAGCGAATCTCTACGGCGCGCTCACCAAGGTCATGATGGTGTATCGCGGTTTCATCCCACGTTTTGAGCCGATTGCGACCCCTTCTCAGCTCGGAGATCTCGAGCGGATGCGTTCGGAAATCGCCGAGTTGAAACTTCCTGAGCTGACTCAGTTCGCGACCCAGCTCCCGTCAGGAAAGAGACCTTTCAGTTCTTACTATGATCTTCAGAGAGCAGTTCGAACCGAAGTTCTTCCAGCCCTTGAGGTCGCTCTTGCTCGCCTTGAAAGTATCAGCCCTACGGCACCTGTCATGCTGAGCATCAACCTCTCTCGCTTGGGTTACACGCACTATACGTATAGCCAGGAGAGCTGGTGCAACCGCGGTTCAAGCTCATACAATAGCTCAACCGGACAGTGGGATTGGGTCTGCAATGAAACGACCACCTACATCACTGCGATGCCGGGTTCGAGCGGTCCGACCGACTTCGCGGTCGACGCACGCGATATCGAAGTCTTGAAAAGTGCGGTTAAAGGCATGATTGATGTGGTCAAAGTGGCCACCGCTTACAGCGCAAAAGACCTTGAGCTGCTCGCGAAAGCTCTGAACACGTTTCAGCGCTCAGACATTCAACTCACTCCTGCACACCTGGTTGAGCTGATCAAAGACTACTCCGAACTCGGAAGGCTGATGTCTGACAATCGCCTGGCTGACGTTGCTCAGTCTGCGGCCGACGTGACCGAACACCTGCTCGGCATGTACACGATGCGCGCAGAACTCTGCGGAAACTCGGCTCGCCGTGATGCGAACCGCCTGTTCAGAGACATCTGCTTCTCGTCTGAAGACATGAGCCAGATTCAGGGAATCGCGAGCTTGATGGCTGGTCCGACCAAGGTGACCATCGGCAGCGGCGGTGAATCGCCAGTTCGTATTTTGGTCGATGCTCCAAGCTTCTTGAAGCATCCGCCTGCGGATCTGAAGGCTCTTCTTCCGACTTCGTTCTCGGAAACCGGAGCGCCAAACCGCCTTCCTGATCCAACGATGGGCGGTCTTTTCCCGAATGGCGATCTGCTCTCGAAGCTGATCCAGGCCGGAATCATCCACTAAAGAAGGCTCTGATGTTTGCTCGAGGCTTAATCAAATTATCGGCGGTCGCGGTTTTGGGTTGTCTGATGACAATCCAAGGCGCGGCCGCCGCCTCGTCACGGGCAGCCCCGGATTGCGAAGTGTCTTTTGCGAAAATGCGGCAGACCGTTTCGTGGCACCAGGCTCAGAACCGAATTCAGGTGGTGATTGATCAGGCCTGTGCAGCGAGTGTCAATCTTCCGCTTCGGACCTCGGGGGTTACTGTTTCGGTTGAGACCGGTGCCCAGAACAAGCTGTTCAGTCGCCTTCGTGCGAAGTCCGGAACTTACATGCCGAATCTTGGAACGCTCACCCTGAGAGACGTTGCGTCGATCGGGGGCGAGAAGAAGATTCGGGCGAAGGATCTGACCATCGATCTGCGAACCGGTGAGATCCGGAGTACGAATGGTTTTTACCTCGATCTGAGCGAAAGAAGCTGAGCCGGTCCTCGAAAAAGCGTGACCCAGGCCTGGCTCGGTACTAAGAAGCTCCCTATGAAGGCTTTCGTTTGGGGAATCGGGCTTCTTTCAGCGGTAGTTTTAACGGGTACGGCTTCGGTGGCTGCGCAGGGCGCGGACGAGATCGCCAGTACCGCCGGCTTGGCGATGAGCCAGGAACTGACGCTTCCGCGCAGTTTGCAGAAGTGCACGACACAGAGCCCGGTTGAGCCAGGCCTGCAATCGCCGGGATGTCACCCGAAGTACTTGGGCGTGATCTTTCTGCATATTTTTCTTCCATTCAACATGGAGACTTTGATCCGTGCGGATGATTTTCTGCTCCAAGCGCGTGCCGGTTACGGGTGTGAGCTCGAGAAACAGGTTCGTCGAATTCGCACGCACTGTCGGGCCGCCACCGAAGAGACGATCCGCGAAATCGCGATCGCGTTGGATGATCAGAAGTTTTTCTGCACCGGAGTGGGCGTAGGCTTCCAATCGGTAATGGGCCTTTCCGATATGCGGAAGGCTCTGATCGCGCAGCTCGAGCAGGATCAGCGGTGCCGTTGAATCAGTCTTCTCGCTAGTCGGCGACTTTGCATCGCAGCCATGATGTCTCGCGGGCAGGCGTTTACTTTGGTGCCGCTTTCTGGGGCGCCCGAACTTCCCGTGCCCCCGAAAGATTCCACTAACCATTTGTTGGGGAGGCTGTCGGGTATGGAAACCAGAGGCAGGTTGATGAAATTGAGCAACGGCCCGAAATCGAGTGGTGGCCCGAAGTCGTTCACCGGTAACGCGAACGGATGTTTTGCGGTGAGATTCCAGTAGGTCGTGTAAGCGCCGGCATGTGGCCCACGCGTGGAAGTGCCGCTGCTTTCAAAGGCGCGCCCGCCTTCGCCCAGGTTCAGATTCTCAAACAGGCTGGAGAAGTTGAATTCGCGGTGGTGGTCCATGTTCAGGTCAACGCCATCGCCATTCGAATAAACGGTGTTGAGCGAGTACCATTCCACGCTGATGTCGTGGATGAAGCGGGTGCGGATGTGAAAGTCCGTCACGAGATTATCAATGCCATGCGAAAGATCGATTCCGTGATGCCCGTTCCAGCCATTGAGGCCCGGCATGTTCAGCGGCGCTCGGCCGTTCGGATCGTCTGCCCGATTTGCGGTCACCCCCAAGGTGATTCCATTCACGGTGCAGAAGCTCGTGCCGTAGAGGCCTAAGGCGAAGTCCGCGTTCAGGATTTGAACGTCGCGGACCCAGCATTGGCCGACGTTATTCATGAAAATCCCGTTATAGCCCTTTTCATTGAAATGGCCGGGAAACGGCGTGTGGGGAAACCGGACGCTGAGATGTTCGACGCCCACTTCCTGAATCGAGGGCCGATATAGGTGAAGCTCGGGCTTCCATTCGGATCGGACTTCATAGGGAAGGTGTCGTTCGAGCGTGAGCACGTTTCCTTTGATGTCGAGGACACGCGATTGGAACCGAACCACGTTCTGTGCGCCTGAAAGCTCGGGGCCGACGGGAAGAATATTTCCGATCATCGACGAAAGAAGGCTGCCGGACTTCGGTGACCCGACGACGGGATCGCTTTCAATCAGCCGTACCCACTGACCGATGGTGATCTTGGAGGCGTCGGAGACGGTGAGTTTGTCATCGCCGCGAACCGCCGGAGCGGTCACGCTGCTGATCAAAGTAGTCGAATCGATGGGGTCCACGCCTGCGAACGTGATTAAGCCTGGGCCGAAACTCCACTGCGATTGGTGGGCCGCGTTCGGAGTGTTTCCGAAAAGATCGGTGAGCGATTTCGGAAAGTAGAGAATCGTTTTGTCGGGACCTTCGCCTCGTAGTACCAGATCACCGCGTGTGATCTGAAGCTTCTGCGAAATCACGTAAGTGCCCGCGGGAATGAAGATCGCGCCCTTAGGAGATTTGGCAATCGCATTGAGGAGAGCCTGAGTGTCGTCAGCGACGCCGTCACCCATCGCGCCAAAGTCCTTCTTCAGATCCGCTACCACGGGAACGTTTGGAATCTGCGCCTCGCCCGCGTGATAGCCGACGTACGAGTAATCCGAGAGTCGCCCCTCGGGTTTCCAGTTCTCGCCGTTTTCACCCCAGAGTGAAGAGGCGCAGGACAGGGGGGGCCCAGTTTTAGCGGAAGTTTTAGCGAGCGCTGGCGCCGGCCCCGAGAATGCCCCCGAGAATGCGAGAGCGAGAAGAATGAGCTGAGAAAGCTTCGAATTCGCAGAGACCATGAGAACCGACCACTAGCGTTTGCCGACGAACTTGGCAATCTGATGGATGGTCTCTTTCAGAGCTTCGATCTGGCCCGGTTCCCGAAGATCGCCCAGGCCGATTTCGTGGAGAGCGAGACCCGAGAGAGCGACGCCGTAGCGGTTCATGAAGTAATGGGCGGCCAGTACGGCCGTGCGGCGGTTCGCATCGCGGAAGGGGTGGAGCAGAACCAGCCCGGCGTAGATTTCGACCGCTGCGTCGATGACCTGGCCGTTTTCGGCGGTCTCGGTGGCTCGGTGCAGTTTGTCGCGGACGCTGATCTTCGGGTCGCCGATCATGTTCAGTGACGCAGTCTTCCCCGAAGGCAGGGTAATGTTGACCGGTTCTTGACGCCAAGGATCAAAATCCGGCGCTTTCCCGACCAAGACGTTGTTAAGACGTGCGATCTCGGCCGTGGTCAAGAGCACGCGATGCATCGCCATGCTCTCAGACACTTCCAAGGCGCGCTCAAAGCGTGCACGTTCAAGCTGCTTTTTTAGGGATTCGGGTTCGGCCATACGTTCAGCAATACGCAGATTATCACGACCGGGTTCAATTGTGGCGCGAGAGTATGATAAATTTTAAGGCGTGAAGGCTTTTGAGCGTCAAATTCAGATCTTAGCGCAATCCGCACAGCAAGGCGGAGGGCACGACGGTGAACAGGGCTCCGACGGTAATGACAGTGGTGTCGCCGTTCAGGAAGGCCGTCCCAAGCTCAAAGAACCGCCCCAATACGCCGTTGTTCTTCACAACGATGACTACACCACGATGGAGTTCGTCATCGAGGTCCTGAAGAAATTCTTTCGTAAGACGCAGGATGAATCGATGGAGATCACTCTCAAAGTGCATCACGAAGGACGGGGTGTGGCGGGCATTTACTCGCGCGAGATCGCGGAAACCAAGGTTGCCCAGGTTTCCGAGTACTCCCGAGTGAACGAGCACCCCTTGCGCTGCACCGCCGAGCCGGTTGCTTGACGAAGTCAAAGTGGAGTCCATCTTTATTGTATAAGCGCGGAGCGCCCGGCCGGAAGCCCGGCCGTAAAGCCTCCGCAGGAGGCACTTAAATGATCGGACGAAAGGCTGAAGGAGTTCTGAATCGAGCGGTCCGCTACGCGGTCGAGCACGACCACGAGTACTTTACGCTCGAGCATGTGCTTTGGAGCTTAATCGACGAGAAAGATGTCACAGCGGCGATAACCGCATGCGGCGGCGATACTTCACGCCTGCGCAAAGACCTTGAAGCCGTCATGGAAAAGGACGTCCCCAAGCTCAAACAGCCTGAAGACGATGCCGAGCTGGATGCTTCTGCCGATGCGCCTGAAACCGCCCATCCGGTGGCTACTCTCAGTATTCAGCGCCTGATTCAGCGCGCGCTCTTCCATGTTCAGAGCTCAGGCAAGGACGAGATCCAGCCCCTGGATCTTCTGGTTTCGCTCTTTCACTGCAAAGATTCGCAGGCGCTCTTCCTTCTCACTCGTGAAGGAATCGAGCGACTCGATCTCTTGAATTATATCAGTCACGGCGTCCGTAAAGACACCGACCGCCCAGCGGATGATGCCGACGAAACAGCCAGCGGTGAAGAAGCGGTCGCGGGTGGGGATTCGAAGAGTGCCGCCGCTCAGGACCCACTGAAGCTTTACGCGGTGAACCTGAACGAACGCGCCAAAAAAGGGAAAATCGATCCGCTCGTCGGCCGCGCGGGCGAGCTTGAGCGGATGATCCAGACGCTTTGCCGTCGTCGTAAAAACAATCCACTTCTCGTGGGCGAAGCGGGCGTGGGTAAGACCGCGCTTGTCGAAGGTCTGGCCGTGCGCGTGGTCGCGGGTGAAGTGCCTTCGATTCTGAAAGACGCCGTCGTGTATTCGCTCGATCTGGGTGCTCTGCTTGCGGGCGCTAAGTTTCGCGGCGATTTCGAGCAGCGTTTGAAACGCGTGCTCTCGGCCCTGGAAGAGAAGAGAGAACGTGGTTTTCAGCCGATTCTTTTCATCGACGAGATTCACACCATCATCGGCGCAGGCGCCGTGAGTGGCGGTGTTCTCGACGCCGCGAATCTCCTGAAGCCTTTGCTTTCAAGCGGTGAGATTCAATGCGTGGGTTCGACGACCTATGCCGAATTTCGTTCGGTCTTCGAAAAAGATACGGCGCTTGCGCGACGATTCCAGAAGATTGATGTGATCGAGCCTTCGATTGAAGACGCCGTTCAGATCTTGAACGGTTTGAAGACAAAGTTCGAAGAGCACCATCAAGTCACTTATACGAACGAGGCCGTTCGCGCGGCGGTCGAGCTTTCCAGCAAGCACATCACCGACCGTTTCTTGCCCGACAAGGCCATCGACGTGATGGACGAAGTCGGCGCGAAGAACCGAATCGCGCGTTCAAAGAACGAGAAGCTTTCGACTGTGATCGACGACCGGGCAATTGAAGACATCATCGCCCAGATCGCTCGCATTCCGGCACGTTCGGTTTCAACCTCTCAGAAATCCAGGCTCAAGAACCTCGACCGCGATTTGAAAATCTCGATCTACGGCCAGGATTCCGCGATCGAAGCGGTGGTCACCGCGATTCGTCTGGCGCGCTCGGGGTTGCGAAGTGGCGATCGCCCGGTGGGTTCGTTCCTGTTCTGTGGTCCGACCGGCGTGGGTAAGACCGAGCTTTCTAAACAGCTCGCGCATTGTCTGGGCGTTCCGTTCCTGCGCTTTGACATGAGCGAGTACGGCGAGAAGCACACGATCTCACGCTTGATCGGCGCGCCTCCGGGCTACGTAGGCTTCGAGCAGGCGGGACTGCTTACGGACTCAATTTTGAAGAATCCTCACTCCGTGATCCTGCTCGATGAAATCGAGAAGGCGCATCCGGATATCTGGAACGTGCTGCTCCAGGTGATGGACCACGGCGCTCTGACCGATAATAACGGCCGGAAAGCCGATTTTAGAAACGCGATCATTCTGATGACGTCCAACGTCGGTTCGCGCGAGATGGAACGCCGTCCACTCGGGATGGCGACCGCGGTTCTGGGCGACATCAAATCATTCGCCGGTGCGCAGAAGGCCGTCGAAAACACCTTCAGCCCCGAATTCCGAAATCGTCTGGACGCGATCGTGTACTTCAATCCGCTGGACGATGCGACCATCGGCCAGGTGGTTGGGAAGCAGCTCATGGAGCTTGAATCGCAGCTTCTGGCGAAACAGGTGGAAGTGGATATCGAGTCCGATGTTCGCGACTGGCTGGCTCGCAAGGGCTACGACCGTGCGATGGGTGCGCGCCCGATGAATCGGCTGATTCAGGACCGAATCAAGAAGCCACTCGCGGAAGAGATTCTCTTCGGCAAGCTCGAGCATGGCGGCAAGGTGAGGGTCTATCTGAAGGGCGACAAAGTAGGCGACGAGCTGGGCTTTGAGTTCAAGGGGAACCCTGCGCCTCCGCAAAAAGACGAAGACGCTGAGCGCGAGTCTGATTCAGTAAAACAAGAAACTGTTCACGCGAAATAACTCGGCCACCGAGGCGCTCCATATGCGGGGTCATCACTTGGATGTCCATCCAGGTGGCTCCGCGCGCCCGGATATGGTCAATCAGCGCGAGCAGGGCCAGTTTCGAAGCATAGGGTTCTTTGTAGAACATGCTTTCGGCTGCAAATGCCCCATCGACATCCACGCCGTAAATTCCGCCCACGAGCTTTTCGCCCTCCCAGGCTTCCAAGCTATGGGCGTGCCCGGCCTCGTGAAGGTCGACGTACGCCTTCTCCATATCGGGCGTGATCCAGGTTCCGTTCTGCCCGGGGCGCTTGGCGACTGAGCAAGCCGTGATGACCGTCTTGAAGGCCTGATCGATGGTGAAGCGAAGCGTGCTGCGCTTTCGTTCGCGCTCTAGGCTTCTTGGAATATGGAGCTCGTCGAAGATCAGAACCGCGCGCTCGGGCGGAGAAAACCAGGCCAGAGGAATGCCCTCGGTCGGCCACGGAAAGATTCCAGATCGATAGGCCAGCATCAGGGAAAGGGGATGGAGATCTCCGCCCATGGCGAGGAGCCCGTTTTCGTCGGCGTATTCGATGGGGGGAAATTCTCTTATGGGCATGTAAAAAATAGTCTTAACGCGACGCAGCGTAACGATAATTCTTGCTATGACTCAACGCGACAATTGCATTTCGTAGTCGCCTGGCTTAAGTGTCTCTCAGCTTTTGGGGGGCCAAAAGCTTAAAACAGGGGGCATACATGAACTGCGTTTTTTCTCGTGTTCTTGTCATCGTTTCTGTCTCTGGTCTGTGGGTCGTATCGGGTGCGCAGGTCGCGCATGCCGAAGCTATTGCATCCGATCGCGGCCAAGCCCGCGATCCCTATTTCCAGCTCAGTCAGCCGAAAGTCGAACTCGTTGAACAGACCGATGGGGTCTGGGACGAGGAATTGGAACAGAAGTACAGCAGTGTAACCGGAAACCCGAAGTCTCTCACAGGCTCTACCCCAGGCGACTGGGTTGGCTCAGTGAATGACGCCAGCGTCATCCTCGATCAGATTATCGCGATGGGTAAGAAGATCTGGGACATCGTTGAAGCCGGTAAGCCAGTCGTGAACATTCAAACCGACCGCGCCAGCGCCCTTCCTCAAGGTTCGAAGAGCTGGGCCCAGTACGAGAATTGGAGTAATCCAGCCTCGTCGGTCTATAAAATCACCTACAACAACGGCTACGGCATGAACGTCGTGACCTTCAGCTTCCGCGTGGTCTACACCTACGGCGGGCAGCTGAACGGCAAGGGCCGATTCCTGGCCAACGTGACCGTGATCCCGAAAGATACCACGGTCGCTTGGGGCTATACCTTCAACGCCTCGACTCAGATTCCAGAAGTCGTGAACGTGGGTACGAAGGTAAATCCAGTCGCCGGCATGGAGCTGGACGTGAACTGGGTCGTGAAAACGGCTGTGAAGGAATCCCGGAGTTCTGCGGCTTATTTCATTCGGGGTGACGGAACGATCGTCGGCTTGAACAACTAAGTTTTAAGGTCAGTATTCAGATTAAGCCCTCAGGGATAACCCCCTGGGGGCTTTTTTAGCTTACAAGACCCATCTTTCCTGTGTTAAGCACCCCCTTCAAGTTTACGTCTATCAAGGAGACTCCCATGGCAGAAGCCACACAAGCAGCAGGCAAGAAAACTAACGGCGCCGCTGAAGCCGCAAAAAAAGCTAAACTCGGCCGTCGCAC
>FSTM01000362.1_pt1 | contig 10937 bp, 11 predicted proteins | sample 1636911 | NCBI WGS metagenome assembly FSTM01 (sample SAMEA3914816, study PRJEB12502) | metagenome | biome: forest; material: soil | place: USA | collected 2011-09-16 | depth 0.3 m
CCGATGACTTTAGCCTTGTCGGCGTTCGTCTTCTGCGAAGCCAAGAGGTCTTCCCAGCTGATGACCTTGTTCAGCTTCTGGCCTAAGGGCTGCTCGACCCCGACGCCATCAAAGCGCCCCGTGATGGAGGTGAAAACGTTTTTCACGCGTGGGTTGCGAATCTTGGGCGGAAGAACTCGGGCGTTTTCCAGCTCAAACGGTGCGCGCAGATCGAAGGCGAGCGCGCTTTGCACGTTCAGTAAGCTCAGCACGGTCAGCACAAGGATCGACCCTACGGTCGAAAAAGTTCGACGTTTCATTTTCACATCTCCATTACACGGGACGAAGAATCAGGATTTGGATTACAGAGTCTTACGGATCTGGCGAGCTTGCTCGAACTCATCCTTGGTTTCAGGAATGCGGTCGAGGTTGTAAGTCGCTGGATCGTTTTTCAGAAGCTCGTCGAGAATCTGTTTTGCGTGGTCTTTGTCCGAACGTGAGCCTGCTGCGAGTGCTTCAGCGTAGTAAACCACGTTGAGCGAATCCGCTTTGCCAGCGTTGTAAGCCTTGTCGAGGTAGCTCAGCGAAGTGTCGCGTGAACCGCCAGCGAATGCAGGAAGTTTGAAGTAAACGCGGCCCAAGGTGCGCGCAGGACCGTAGTAGTCGAGCTCTTCGCCGTTTGCACCGTCACGGGTCGAGCGGTCCATCGCGTCCTGAACGCTCTTGATCAGCTCGTCTTTACGATTCAGGGAAGAAAGAATCCCTTTTGCTTCCGCCCAGCGGCCGAGGTTGATGGCGTACTGGTAGTAGGCTTCGGCGTAGTCGTCGATCAGAGCTTTCGCTTGGTTTGCTTTGCCCATCGCCTGGGAGTAGATGTCCATTTTGGACGAGTCGCTCGTGGCTCTGCCGCCTTTATAATAAAGGGTGTGCGCGCTCATGATCAGAATGTCGTACTTAGTTTCGTTGGTGTCGGCCTGAGCGAACGCCTGGTCGAGTTTTGAGAGCGCAACGTCGATCTGTGCGAGGTTCTCGCGAGCGGCGTAAGCAGTTTTCGCTTCAGCGAAGAGGCTCTGAGCGCGGGTTTCGTCGGCGCGAGCAGCGGCGGAAAAGACGAGAATGGAAGAAAGCGTGAGCGCGGCGGTGCGCAGGAAAGATGTCATGAACGGCCCCTTTTCATAGTCGGTTAAGAATGAATGGGGCCTGTGTATGCGCAGCGCGTCAGAACGTCAAGATCATCTTGAGCTTAATGTGAAGAAATCCATTCGATGATTTCCGCGTCGATCTTTCGCCCCCAGCCGCGACAGTCCGGCGTTCGCGCTGCGTGTGAAAGAATTCCGTGAAGTTTCCAAGCCGTGTCTTCGGAATCGCGTGTGAAAACCGGAGATCCCGAGTCGCCGGTGGCGAGGCAGAGGTCGGTCGTGAAGACGGCGGAGGGCAGCTGATTTTCGGCTTCGTTACCCATCAGATGGCCTTCGGCCGCATTACTGATGAGATGGCCTTCGGCCATCCAGGCCCAGCCTGCATGCTCGCCAAAGACTGGGCTGAGAGAGATGGGGTAACCGATCGAAACTGCGGAAAGATCAGTGCTTTCGTCTGCCGGAAGAAGTGGGAGCGAGTCGACGGGAAGGGCTGTTTCGGTTTCGGCGAGCGCAAGATCGTAGCCGGGTTCGAAGCGGGATCCGGCGAAGAATATAAAATGAGTCAGAGCGATGCGCGGAGCTTTCTCGGAGTCCCCGTCCTTCTCCAAGGAAAACAGCCATTTCGGGCTGCCTTGCAGGAAGGGGTCGCTTGCGTCCAGGCAATGGGCCGCAGTCAGGATATGCCTCGAGTCGATGGCAAAACCCGTACACTCAGGACGTTGATAGCGGCCGTAGCGGCTCTCTTCATCGATCAGGATCTGGCCGACGCGGTTCAGTGGTGAGGCAAGCTTTGCAGGCGCATGAGTGCGTTCGTCCGCGGAAACGGAATGCGGTCCACGCACGGAGGGACCGAGGAGTGGAGTGAGTCCGGGGGCGAGAGTTTGCGCCGTGGGCGCGGAAGGCTGGCAGGCCGTGACCAGCAAGGTCAGGGTGGTGAGGGCGGATAAGAAAAGGGAGGAACCGGGGCGATTCATTCTGGGCGAAGGCTTATCGCCGCAGACCAAATTAGTCAACTATTCAGATCGGCTTTCACCCTAGCTGCTTGCCGACGAATAGGACCGCAAACCCCGGTTCCAAAACCAGATGACGAACGCCCAGAAAAGCACTGTGGTTCCCAGGATCTGCGCAAGGGTTTCCCAGCTGAACCCCTCGATCAGAAGACGAGCCGGGAACGAGACCATCAGGCAGAACGGTAGGACCGTGGTGAAGATCTTTCGGCCAAAGCCCTGGAAGATTCGATCCGGGCGTTCCATCACACGCGACAGGGTCCAACTGATGTCGCGAAGCCCGTCGATGCTTTGCAGCCAGAAGATGGGAGTGGTGAGGGCGATTTGAAGGCCGATGAGGAGGAAGGTGCCGTTCAAGAGAAGCGCGATATAAAGCGCGATCTGAGTGACGGTGAGTGGATGCGGGAACTCGTGAAACGCAAAGGCGAGGAGGCCCACAGTGATCAGCAGATTGATGAACGAGTTGAATGCGAACTCCTTGAACGCCAGAAAGAAGAGCGAGGAGACGGGGCGTACCAAGTAGTAGTCGAGATCTCCGCGGTTCACGGTCTGCGGAATCCACCAGAGGTTGTTCGAAATCAGAGTCATCTGAAGTGCGTCGACGAGGAGAAACCCCATGACGAAGATCATGGCTTCGGAGCGGTTCCATCCGCCGATCTGATGAAAGTGCTGAAAGAGGGTCCAGTAAAGCCCGATATTGACCGCATAAAACATGCAGTCCATGACGATTCGGAAAGTGAAGTCGAGACGAAACTCGAGTGACTTGCTGAGCGAGAAGCGCACGAAATAAAAGTAGAGACGGAGGTAGCGAATCATAGGAGTTCGATGGAATTAGATTCCAACCCCCGTGTACTGGCGAGTGCCGCGCTTCCAAACGATCCAGCAAAGCAAACCGAGCCCCGCCTGCCAGAGTGCCAGAACCCAAAGGCCCTGAGTCGCTTCCGCCAGTCCCGCCCGACCGAGAGCGAGTTGAATCGGGAGTGAAGCGAATGCGGGAAACGGAGTGTAATGAAGAAAATGGGTGAACCGTTCGGGCAAAAACGAGAGCGGAATGGTCGCTCCGCCCAGGAACGCGACGCAGAAGCGAAGCATAACGAGTAGGCTCCAGACGTTATCGGCCCAAAATGCCGTCATTTCGATCAGAAACTGGAAGCTAAAAAAGACGGCGCCCGCGACCAAGGTGAACCCGAGCGCGAGGAGCGCCGAATTCAGGCTGATAGGAGCATCGCTCATTTTCGGAACGAATAGCGCGAACGCGCCCAGCACCATCGCATACTGAATGATCGTGAGCGACGTGAAGGCAAATCGCGTGATGTACTTATAGAGATAGAACGGAACGGGATAGACGAGGTAGCGGGTGAGGCTGCCGTCATAAATATCGTTCGAGACTCCGCCGCGGCTGTTACCGTTGGTAAGGCGATCGATCACGGGAACGAGCAAGTAATAGAGAACGATGGACGGTAGAGAAAATCCGCCGAGCTCGGTGGCGTGGCTATCCGCAAAAATCGAACTCCAGAGGTAGTATGCCGTTCCGCCAACGCCCACAAGCTGCACGAAAAACCCCATCCAGAAATCAATCCGGTACGAGAAGATCCGCCTGAGCTCAAGCGTGTAGACCTGCCAGAGCCAGCTCACTGGGCCGCGACTCCCTGGCGGATGAGTCGCTCGATCAATACGCCGATGTCTTCTTCCTCGATCACAAGATCAGCAACGGGATGGTTTCTCAAAACCTCGGCTGCGGTCTCGGCAACGCGGTCTCTCGAAACATCGATTCTGATCTCTGTTTTCCCTTGAGCGTCGGCCTGTGAAAGACGCGCGATGATCTGTTTTCGTCCGCCGTGCGCGCTGAGAATCTTCTTCAGCCCGCCGTCATAAACGATCGAGCCTTCGCGAATGATCATCAAGCGCTCGCAGAGGCTCTCGATGTCTTCCATGTAATGCGAGGTCAGAATCATCGCAGGGCGATGGCGTCTGCGGTATTCAAGCAGAAACTCACGAACCGCACGCTGGGCAGTGAGGTCAAGCCCGATGGTCGGCTCGTCCAAGTAGACGACCTTGGGCTCGTGAACAAGAGCCGCGATCAGCTCCATCTTCATGCGTTCGCCCAGGCTCAGTCGGCGGATTTGGATCTTGAGCTGATCTTTGACTCCGAGCGCTTCCACAAGCTCATCGAGTGAGCGATTGAACCGAGCCGGAGGAATTCGGTAGATCTCGCGAAGGAGCAGAAAGCAGTCCGCAGCCGGAAGATCCCACCAGAGCTGCGCCTTCTGACCCATGATGAGCGCTATCTGACGACGGAACTCGGCACGACGCTCCCAGGGTTTGAATCCCAGGACGTCAGCGCTGCCGGAAGTCGGATGGACGATTCCTGAGAGCAATTTGACCAGCGTCGTCTTGCCCGCACCATTGGCGCCGACCAGGCCCACGATCTCGCCGGCCTCGATCTTGGCGCTGACTGCCTTCAAGGCCTGCTTATCGAGGTACTTTCGGTGCCAAAGCGCCTGAATCGAGCCCTTGAGGCCAGGCTCTTTCTGATGAACGCGGAAAGTCTTGGTCAGGTTCTCGAATTGGATCACGGGCCGGATTGTCTCATAGGGGCCGGGCATATAGAATGGCCGAGATGAAACTTCGCTTCGCCAAGTACCACGCGCTCGGGAATGATTATCTCGTGATGGATCCCAACGATACGCCCCAGGCGATGCCACCGCTCAAGAAGCGCGAGATCCAGCTCATCTGCGATCGAAACCGGGGAGTCGGTTCAGACGGAATTCTCTGGGGGCCCGAGAAAGTGGACGGGCGACTTGGGCTCAAGATCTTCAACCCCGATGGAAGTGAAGCCGAGAAGAGTGGAAACGGAGTTCGAATTTTTGCGCGCTACTTGAGCGACGCGGGCTACGTCTCAACCGATAGACCATTTGAGATTCATACGAAAGGCGGAATCGTCGCTGTTGAATTCCTGAGTGAATCCTTGATTCGGGTCGGGATGGGGCATGCTGAATTTAGCGCCAAGAAGGTTCCCGTTCGTTCACGGAAGCTTGAGGTCATTTCCGAGCCTTTGAAAGTCGGCGGCCGCGCGTTTCGCGCGACCTGTGTTTCGATGGGAAATCCGCATTGCGTGATCAAAGTGGCGAAAACCACTGAAGAGCTTTGCAGGAAATTCGGTCCGCTGATTGAAGCCCATCGCTGGTTTCCCAATCGGACCAACGTTCAATTCATGCGCGTAATCAACCGCAAGACGATTGAGCTTCAGATCTGGGAGCGTGGAGCGGGTTACACTCTCGCATCAGGAAGCAGTAGCTGCGCTGCCGTGAGCGCGGCTTTCCGCCAAGGCTGGGTCGATCGCAATGTCGAAGTTCGAATGCCGGGCGGCAAGCTTGCGATTTCGATCGCGGATGACGGAGAGCGTGACGCCGGAATGGTTTGGATGACGGGACCGGTGACCGCTGTCGCGACGGGCGAAATGGCGGAAGGGTTTTTGGCGAAGTAGGCGGGTAAGACGAATACGATCGAGTGAGCATTTAGAGGAACTCAGACCGGTTCAGGAACACGCACCTTGGGAAGTTCCGGGCCAGCTATCCCTGTGTCAAATGCCGGAACTTCCCAATGTGCGTGTTCCGTCAAAACGCCGGTTCCGCAGCGGAACCGATACTCGTGTCGACTTTTACAGACTTCCGTTTTTACAGGCTGCAAGCGCGTGGGTAATAAACTCGGATAGGTTGAGCTCAGCCGAGTTGAATTCAGTGGCGATCTTTTTGATCACTTTCTTCTGAGTTTTTTCGTTACCCGTGTCGATTTGATTCAAGTAGGCGCTGAGGCGTTGAGATTTTGCGCTGGGCCCTGCTTTGAAGCTCGCCAAATGAGAGGGGAGTCCGTTTAGACGAAGAGCTTCGACTTCAAAGCGAGAAACGATGTACTCATGGAGCGTATTTGCGCTCTTGGATGGCGTGACTTTGTAATTCTGTTTCGCAGAGTCACTCAGCTGCTTATTCAGACAGCCAGCGTAAGAGTTTCCAGCGATGTAAAATGCGAAAACTGCTGTTCCAAGTATAAGAAGACGGCTTTTATTCGTCATGCGTCACCCCTGCTCTTAAGTTTAGCACGGTTGGTCGGTGTAACAATCGGTGTAACAAGAAGTCCAAGAGATAAGCGGGCGGGGCGGTAAATCTTAACAGAGTCCTGTATTTGGACATGTTCACGGAACGCATGTTAACTTCCTAACTATGAAATCGCTCGCGCGAAAGCACGCACTCCATCTACTCGCATTTCTTGGCCTGATTTCCGGCATGAGCTCCGCCCATGCCGACTTCCCGCGTCGTTCCGCTGAAGGTCGCCCGAAGGCGCTCGCAGGTGGCGTGATATTCGGCGAGCCCACGGGCCTGACCGGTAAGTACTGGCTCTCACGCACCGATGCGATCGATGGTGGACTTGCGTACTCGTTTAGTAGCTTCATGCTCGTCTACGCGGATTACCTGGTCCATTTTCCTAAAGCGCTTTCAAATACGTCACTTTCAAAAGCAAGGCTCACTCCTTATTTTGGTGGGGGCGCGATCCTGGGTTTCAGTGGCCAGGGTGGAAACATTAAATCGTCTTCGGGAAGCACGGCAGGGCTTGGACTTCGAATTCCGCTGGGCGTGGAGTGGATGCCTGAAAATCTTCCGCTCGGGATCTTCGCTGAGCTGACACCAGGGATGTGGCTCCTTCCCGGAATCACGGGCTACTTTCAGGGTGGCGTCGGCGCCCGCTTTTATTTTCTGTGACGGGGGCCTGTGGCGGACTCGAGTGACGTGAAAACGATGGCTAAGAATCTAATCTCGGCGGGCGGCTTCTCTCGCCGCTGGATCGGCATCACCGAGATGTTGCTCTCGGGTGTTTGCTTCGGCTTTCTCGGTGTATTCGGTAAACAAGCCTATGCGCTGGGCGTTCTTCCAGGTGAACTTCTCGCAGCGCGGTTCATGGTCGCCTCGACACTGCTCGGAGTTTTTCTCGCGCTCACTTCACCCAAGGAACTTCGTCTCAGCCGTGGCGAGATTTTGCGCTGCCTGGTTCTTGGCGTTATGGGCTACGCCGTTTTCGCGAGCTTCTATTTTGAAGCCCTCAGCGGTCTATCGGCCTCGCTTACGGTAATGCTGCTCTATGCGTACCCGGTGCTCGTCACCTTGGGCGCGCGCGTACTTTACGGCGAGCCTGTCGGCCGCGGAGGATGGATCGCGCTTCCACTCGTGATGCTGGGGCTTGTGATGCTCGTCTGGGGCGAGTTCCAAGTCAGGGCGCCCCGTTTCCTGATTTTCGGATTCGCTTCGGCCGTTTTTTACGCAGTCTATATTTTAGCTTCGCGAAAATGGCTCGCGCGCACGGCAAGCCTTCCTGCCGTCGTTTTCATTCAGGCCGGTGCAGCGGCTTCGCTCGGTCTGCTTCACTTTCATGAATTCGGCCGTCTCTTTACAGTCATCACGGGTGCTTGGGTACCGCTTCTCGGGCTCGCACTCGTTTCGACCGTCGCTGCAATGAGCTTATTTCTCAATGGTCTGAAAAAGCTTCGCAGCTCTGAAGCGGCGATTCTCAGTGCGGCCGAGCCCGTGACGGCATGCCTTGCGTCTGCGGTTTTTTTAGGTGATCGGATGAGCGTGGTTCAGCTTACGGGTGGTGCGCTCGTGTTGGGAGCGATGTGGGTGATCGCTAGTTACTCGCAGGGGAGCGCCGACTCCACATCCGAAGAAAAACTCAAATAAGAGCTGTATCCTCGTCACTTCAGGCCTTTAATCGAGTTTTTCCCAGGTTCAGCGGGAGCTCAATCTTGGCACTTCGGACAAATACCGAAGAGCTCGACCGAGTGGCGGATGCTGGAGTAACCGCGATTTCGCGCAGTGCGCTCGAACTTTTCCATCGGGCAGGCATCGAGTTCGATCTGCTCGACACTCTGACATTCGGTGCAAATCAGATGGTGGTGATGGTGGTCTGGGTTGTTCATCTCGTAGCGAACAATACCGTCCGAGAAGTCGCAACGTTTGACGAGTTCCGCTTTTTCGAAAGCTTCCAGGCACCGGTAAACAGTGACGAGATCGCAGCTCTCGCGGACGAGGCGCGAGAAAATATCCTGCGCGCTGAAGGGACCGTCTTCACGAAGCAGGAGGCCCAACACGGCAGTGCGCGTAGGCGTGACCTTGAGTGCGGACTCCTTTAAGAGTGCAGCAGGGTCGGACGCGTCAGGCACGTTTGAGCCGTGATGAGTGTGGCGATGCGAATCGGAAGCCATGAAGGTATTCAATTCGCCGAGTTACGCCCCAGAGTCAAACCCCGAGTGACGAGGCAAACCCCGAGTGCCCAGAAGGCTTGTTGCGACTAAGGCTTGTAGCGATGGCGATTCGGTACTTGTTGGCCGGGTTCCTGGTCCGTTCGCTGGTCGGCCTCAGCACGCAGATCGACGTAGGGGCCTTCGAAGACCAGGCGGTTGACCTTGCGAATCGAGACTTCCACTTCGTAGCGTGAGCTGATGCGCTGGAGATCGACCTTCAGCTTGTTCTGAACGACCAGCTGAAGATCCGAGAGGGAAACGGGGATTCCCATTCGGATATCGAAGTTCAACCGATCCAATCGGCGCTGCTCAAGAGCTGCGGACTGAGTAGCGAGATCATAGGTTTTCTGCGACTGGGTGAGGTCGATTTCCAACTGTTGAACGCGCTGAATGAGCGTGCTCTGGAGCTGCTGCCTGCGAAGTTTAAGCAGATCAATCTGTTGCTTAGCCACTTCAATGTAGCCAGGCGTTCCGAAGCTCACGCCCGTGCTCGCGCCACCCGACGCACCTGGATCGATCCAGTCCAGGTAACGCGCGTTGCGTTCAAGCTCTGCATCGCGAATCAGATAGTCCATTTGCTTGAGCTCGAGCGACCGCTGGACGCTGGTGTCTCTGAGCCAAGTGAAATCGAGCTGAAGTGGAGAGTCGGCTGCAAAGACCTGAGCCGGATCCGCAACTACTGAAATCACCGCTTTCGGGTTCATAAAACCTGCGGCGCTAGCAATGGAGGCGTACTCGGTTTGAATCGTTCCGTTAAATGCGAGCGCGGTCTGCTGAAGCGATTGAATCACGGAGAGAACGTCGTCCGCCGTGCCTGGAGGGCTTAGACCCAAGCGTTCTCGCTCAAGATAACGATCATGAAGGGATTCGAGGTGGGGAAGCGCGCTGTTGATTGCCTGAAGCGATTCGGTGTCGCGAAGGACAGCCATCGCCAGCCCTTCGGCAATCGAACCTGAGTCAGCACGCATCGTCAGCCAAGCCATTCGATCAGCCGAGACTTTGATTTCAGTCTCGCGGGTCCGAATCCAACGGTTTGGGAGCAGAAATGGCGCGAAATCGCCGACCAATCGAATGATCGCCTGCCAGTTGATGGAAAGAAGGCTCAACACGTCGCCGAGTGAAACGCGGGGAAGCATGGCCATATGCGCGTTTTCCGCAAGAAGGCGACTTTGAAGAACCTGTTCAAAATCGAGGCGGCTATCGAAGCTTCGGTCGCGCGTCAGCTTAAAGAGCTGCTCCGGCGTGTAATTCGCCGGAGTTTCCATCGCCGGAACACTGGCGGGATCAAAGCGGTGAAGAACCAAGGCAAAGTCGGCGCCGCTGTCGAAAGATCCTTCGACACCGTCATAGCAGAAGCGCGCTGGCGATTCGTTCGCGGGAGCTTTGGCCTGAGCGCAGCTTTCTTTAAGATGAGTAAGACGTTGGTCTTTGGCTGAGTCAGGAACGAGAGGGCCGGTGAGAGAAACCGAAACGGCCTGGAATCCTGCTGGAGTCACCTTCAAGGTCCAATGAAGAGTAGGAGTTTGCGCTCCGTCGAGTGGGCCCGGAATCTGGCCAGGAACGCCGCCGTCGACGAATGCTCCAGTCGAAGAGATGGCGCATTCGAGTCGGGCCCCAGTTAATGCGGTGGATTCCTTACATTCTGCACTTACCTCGTTGAGGTGACGGGAAGCCCCTGAAGAGGTGACGACAAATCCTCGATATGGACCTGCCGCTTTATGAAGCATTCCAATCGCGGTCGGATCGCATCCGCTTCCGAGAATCAGAGCCGAGATGGCTATGAATGCACTTCTTACACTTGCTGAGTTCACCCGTGTTCTCACCATGCGAAGCGGGATAGCAAAGCTTTCAATAGTTAGCAAACACAACGATTGCCAAACGCAACGATCCTGTCTAAAAGCGCTCTGTGTCCAAAATGCCCATGCCTCAGCAATTCATGAACGTCATTCCTCGTTGTATGGGGGCTATTCGAACCGAGATGCGTGCGGCCGCTCAGGAACGCTTGGACGGGGTTTCGGTCGTCCAGTTCAGGGTTTTAGCGGGCCTATGGCAGCGTCCGATGAATAATCGCGACCTCGCCGAGCATATTGGAATCGGAGTTCCGGCGACGTCACGTCTCGTGGATGCCCTGGTGAAACGTGGGTCGGTTCAACGCAAAGTGAGTGATCACGATCGGCGCCAGGTTTTTATTGAGCTGACCCCCGAGGGTATCGCGAGCTTCGAGTCGCTGAGCCATGTTGCCGGCGGAAAGATCGCCAGCCGTTTTGAAGGCCTGACGGAAGAGAAACGGATCAAGCTTTTGGCCGGACTTGAAATCCTGGGCGAGGTGATGCTGAGCGGCTTCATCGCCGTTTTTATGGGTATGGCTTCACTCGGTGCCAGTCACCGTGCCTATGCGGAAGACAAGACACCGATCACGTTACGAGAAGCGGTCGAGCGCGCGCTCGGAAAAAATCCAACTGTTTTGAAGGCGCGTGAGCACGTTCAAGAAACCGATGCGGTTTCCAGGACGACTATCGC
>FSTM01000446.1_pt1 | contig 10887 bp, 12 predicted proteins | sample 1636911 | NCBI WGS metagenome assembly FSTM01 (sample SAMEA3914816, study PRJEB12502) | metagenome | biome: forest; material: soil | place: USA | collected 2011-09-16 | depth 0.3 m
GTCGACTCCTGGTTCGATCATGATCGCGGTCACGGACAACGGTCCGCCGATTGCGCCGGAGAACCGCGCTCAGATGTTCCACCCGTTTTTCACCACGAAACCTTACGGCCAAGGGCCGGGCCTCGGATTGAGCACCGGCAAAGGCATCATTGAAAAGCACGGCGGCTCACTGACATTTGACGAAGCCTCGGTAAAGACTCGTTTTGTGATTCAGCTCCCGCGAGTCGTGAAGCCGGGTTAAAAAATACAATGACCGGATCGACGGGCGGTTCTCCCGATCAAGATCCGGTCACTGGTCGGCGCACCTGACTAGCGCCTGATAGCGGTCAGCCCCAAGGCGAGCCTCCGCTCCGCAACACTGCAGAGTTATTCTGAGGCTGCGGTACCTGCTGCTTCTTCTTTCGCCCCACCACTCGAGAGAGCGGAAAGAGTTTTCGAGTCGAGTTTGCCGGTTTCTTCCATGCCGTTCTTAGCTTGGAACTTTTTCAGCGCAGCCGTAGAGCCTGAGCCAAATTTTCCGTCGACTTCACCTTTGTAGAAGCCTTGATCTTTCAAAGCGCTCTGAGCTTTTTTGATCTGTTCAGAAGTAGGAGCCATGGTGTTCGAAGCGGCGGTCGAACCCGCAACCCCACCCGCGATTCCAGCGGCTTCGCCTTTTGATTTGTCAGCACTCTCAGCAGTGTTGGTAGCGCCTTGATTAGCGGAATCTGAACCCGTCGAAAGGCTGTTCTTCGCAGAGTCAGCACTATTCTTCGCGGACTCGGAGGTATCCTTCGCAGCGGAATCGACGCTGTTCTGTGCGGAGCTTGCACCCGACGAAATGCTGTTCTTAGCGGAATCAGCGGAACCGCTTGCGCTGTCTTTGGCCGAGTTCGCATAGCCGGCAGCTTGGTCACCGGCTTTGTTGGCGCTGTCTTTCATAGAGTCGCCAGAACTCTTCGCGCTATCCATTGCCGAACTTGTTGAGTCAGGCGCAGGCGCCACTTGCCCAGGCGCTTGATTCCCTTGCCCAGGCGCTTGGTTTTGTCCAGGCGCTTGGTTTCCTTGCGCTGGCTGGGCAGGTTGAGCGGGAGCGTTTTGACCGGTCTGACTTGGAATGTTTTCTTGTTTGCTTCGATCGGTACAACCAGCGATCGCGGCGATCGACCCGACGGTGATCAATGTAAAAAGGGTCTTCTTCATATTGGAATTCCTCCTGCCGCGAGAGCGTCGCAACTCTGATACCACCGGGCTAAAAGAACGAATTCAGCTGGACGCTATTCAGTCGCTGCCTGACCTGCCTGCTCTTTCGCCCCACTCGTTAAAGCTGACATGAATTTCGAATCGAGCTTGCCGGTTTATTCCATGCCGTTTTTAGCCTGAAATTTTTTCAGAGCAGCCATCGAATGTGGGCCCCATTTTCCATCAGCGGTCCCCTGGTAGCAGGCGAATTCAGCCGAGATTTTGAAGGGCACGCGGAAAGCGCTCGGCAATCTGTTGCCAGACTTTTTTCAGAGCCGACCCGATCGGAACTTCCGGCTCACGAACATTGACCCATTTGACGACGGATTCCCCGGGAGCGACTTCAGCTGCACTCCATGTGGCAACAGCACTCCGACTGTTCGCCGCAACCCAGACGTGCGTCTTTCGGATAATTTTATGTCGCGTCACCACGTGGCGGCTTTCGATCACGCCCAGTTTATTCCAACCGGGTCTCTCTTCCGACAGCAAATCCCAAAGTCCCGCACGCCACTCACCTTTTACACGCTTCTGAACCAGGCAGCGGCCTTCTCCGTCCAGAAAGCAATGGAGCTCCTCGCTGACTTCAATCCATTCCTTGCGCTTCTTCTTGGGCGGAAAGAGCTCGACCTCTCCCCACCGCGAAGCCTGACAGATCTCCTGAAGCGGGCAGAGCAGACACTTGGGTGAACGCACCGAGCAGGTGGTCGCGCCCAACTCCATCAAAGCCTGATTGATCGCTGATGGCTTGAGCCCACGTTCGAAGGCTCGCACGACGAATGCGCGCGAAAGACGCCAGAGCCGTGCCTTGTACGCCGCATCTCCCCGCAAACGCGAAACGCGTCTTGCACGGGAAAGCACGCGTTCAACGTTGCCGTCCAAAATCGCTTCAGGTTGTCCGAGCGCGATCGAGAGAATCGCTCCTGCCGTGTACTCGCCCACGCCCGGGATCTCAAGCCAACCGGCGCGGTCGCGCGGAAACCCGTCGTCGCTACACGCGCGCCCATGCGCGACGCTGGCGCGTCCCTTCGCGACAATCGTCTGCGCGCCTCGGTGCAGATTTCGCGCACGCGAGTAATAGCCCAGGCCCGCCCAGTACTTCATCACCTCTTCCGAATCGGCCTCGGCCAAAGACTCGACCGTCGGAAAGCGCCCCATGAAACGCTCGAAGTAAGGAATGACCGTCACGACCTGAGTCTGCTGAAGCATGATCTCGGAAACCCAGACCCTGTATAAGGATGGGTCGTCTCGCCACGGAAGCATTCGCTTCTGACGCTCGAACCAACCTTCGAGGCGGTCCAGGGCATTTCCGAAATCTTGGGGCAGAGACTGGGTCACGATGGCCAAGACCCTTAACATCCTTGCGCCGGCGAAGCGACCTCCCCTAAGCTGAACGGAAGTGCGCTCGCGTCTCACGCCCCTTATCGCTGTTCTTCTTTCCACCCCATCCGCCGCCCCGGTTCTCTGGGCTGCCCCTCCGACCCCATTTCGCATCGTTCTCGACCCCGGCCACGGCGGGGGCGACCAGGGCACCGTTTATTCCAATCACGCAGTTCGGGTCGCCGAGAAAGACGCCACCCTCAAGATCGCGATGGAAGCCGCCAGGCAGCTCAGGGCCCAAGGCATCGAAGTCATCCTCACCCGCCAATCCGACCATGAAGTGCCCCTGGGCGACCGAACTGCCCTGGCCAATCGGGTGAAAGCGAACCTATTTCTTTCCATCCACCTCAATAGCCCGCCCCCCATCCTGAAGGACTTCAGCCATGCCCGGGCCGGGGCTTCTGCCGAAGGGGTCGAGACCTACATCTTAAACACCGCCAACGAGGACTCGTCCCGGCGCCTAGCTCGGCTTGAAAACTCGGTCCTGGGGGGTAGCCCCGACCGAACCGAAGGCCAGACCACGGAAGTCGCCCTGATCCTGAAAGATCTGCGCCTGGACGCCAACCTTTCCGAAAGCAAGCGCTTGGCCTGCCTCATTCAGAACCACGTAACCCAGGACCGGGGCCCGGGCAGTGACCGAGGGGTTCGCCAGGCCCTCTTCCACGTCCTACTCGGGGCCGACATGCCCAGTGCCTTGCTCGAGGCAGGCTTCCTCAGCAGTGCCAAGGACCGGTCTCAAGTGGTTTCCCCCGCCGGGCGCAAGCGCCTGGGCAAGGCCATCACCCAGGCAGTGGTGGCTTTCAAACAGGGGCAGGGCCTGAGTTTGCCCTATCCAGCATTAAGCAGGTGTAAAGTCCGTTGACAGGTCATAGACCAAAGTCAAAACAGGGCCTACATAAAACTGATGTAATTACATAGGGTTACTAGAACGCTAATTTCCGACTGTTCCGCTCTGGATTGGCATCGGCCTTGCTCTAATCCATCCCAGAGAGACTCTGCAAAATGCAGATGGAGGAACTATGAAACGCGCTAATTCCAAATCGATCGCTACTGCCATTGCGATCCTCAGCCTAGCAATCTTGTCCGGCTGCGGATCTAATCCACAATCCAACACTCCAATCAATGGAGCCAACGGCCTGTACCCAGGCGGCGTCGGCGGCATGATCGGCGGCGGCGGATGCGTCCCGGTCAGCACACCCATTTCATTCCAGGCTCAAGGCGTTTACGCCGACTATGCGAACCTGGTCATGGGTCGTCTTCCTTCCACTGGCCAACAGGTCGGTCAGGTTGTCGTCGGTGCCGGCAGCATGATGGCCAACGGTGGATACAACAGTTACGCTACTTATCCAGGCCGTGTGAACGGCGCCATGACCCTGAGCCTCGGCCAGGGCAACTACGGCCAGGTCGGTCTTCCCTACTCGGGCTACCCATACGGCAGCAGCAACGTGGGAATGAACACCACGCCACTGATGACCGGCATGAACAACATGTACTCGCAGTATCCGGCACAGAACGGCTACGCTTCGAGTAACTGGAACGCGATGACCTCATCCGCTACCGGCATGATTCAGCTGAGCGCAGCAGCCCAGCAGCAGATCATGTACATGGTTCAGAGCAATCCTTCGATGTACGGTGGCTACGGCGGCATGACCGGAATGAACGGTTACAACACGGGCATGATGAACATGCCTGGTTATAACACCGGAATGACGGGCATGAACGGCATGTACGGCATGTCCAGCGCCTGCGTCAGCAGCATCGCCATGAACATCGGTAAATGGGACTCCTACCGCCTGATCTACGGCGGAACGGTTTACCTCTACCTGAACGGTTCGACCCACGGTTACGCAGCTACTTTCTAAGAAGTAAGTACGAGACCTGATCCAGGCGTAGCAAACCGGAGCCGGAGGGCCCATCCCTCCAAGTTTGCGAAGCCTAACAGAGGTTGTAGAACGTTGTTTCTCTCTGTGTAGGGATTCGTAAGTAGAGCGAAAGCGAATGATCCAGCAGTGTCGGGGCCAGTGAAGCACATGTTCGGGCATGCCCAGCCCACCTAGTAGATCGCTCTACTCACGAATCTCTGCGACTTCGGTGTAGCCGTACTTTGGCAGAAGAATGGTTATGCTTACAGGCCGGTCCAACCCCAAGCGCGTGGGTGGACCGGCCTTTGTCGTTTTGCGAACACTGGCATACACTGGTGAAGTGAAGCCGATCCCCTTTTCAGAAGCGCTCGAACGCTACCTGGCCGCCCTTCGAATCGATCGGGGCGCCGCGGATAAAACCGTCGAAGCCTATCAGCGCGATCTCAAACAATTCGGTGCGCGCCTGCCTCAGGCCTTGAACACCCCACTCGGTGAAATCGGCCCAGACCTGGTTCACGAGTTTCTGAGCCATCTCTACAAACAAAAGCAGAAAGCCACCTCGGTGGGCCGCAAAGCGAGCTGTCTCCGGCAGTTTTTCAAATTCGGCTGCCTCGAACTCGGGCTCGAATTGAACCCGACCGAACATCTGCAAACCCCTGCCCTGCCCCGAAAACTTCCTAAGGCGCTATCGGAAGATGCCGTCGGTAAACTGCTTGAAGCCGCCGATCAGGGTCTTCCCTATTCGCGGGTGGGTGAAAACGGGGAAATCGGCCTGGCCCTTCAGGCACGCGACCGCGCCATGCTCTATCTTCTTTACGCCTCGGGGCTTCGAGTTTCGGAACTTGTCGGTTTGACGACTCACCAGCTTCGACTGGACCTGGGCTATGTCCGGGTTCGTGGCAAAGGCGACAAAGAGCGGATCGTCCCATTCGCCCCGGTCGCGGCCGATCGGCTGAGGGATTATCTCGACGTTCATCGAGCTCGATTGGTTCCTCCGGCGGCCAGCGATTCAGTTTTCGTGAACTCCCAGGGCGGCGTGATTTCCCGCCAAACTTGCTGGAAACTACTCAAAGACTTCGCGCTTCAGGCCGGGGTTTCCAGCCAGTCGCTTTCACCGCACGTGCTGAGACATTCGTTTGCCACCCACCTCCTGCATTCAGGAATGAATCTCAGGGCCCTTCAGACGCTGCTTGGTCATTCGGATCTTTCGACCACCCAGGTCTACACCGCCGTCACCCCCGAACATCTCGAAAAAGCCTACCGATTGGCGCATCCACGATCGAAGTGATAGGGTGCCCCTACCCATGGAATCCTTTGCCGAACGCCTTCAGCAGCTTTCCGTTCAATTCGTCCCTTTCGTAATGGCCGTGGTTTTCCACGAATATGCTCACGGAGCGATGGCCAAACGCTGGGGCGACAAAACCGCCGACGAAGCCGGACGTCTGACGCTGAATCCGATTCCCCACATGGACCCGATCGGAACCGTGCTCTTCCCGTTGATCAACATGCTTTCGGGAATGAACCTGCTCTTCGGATGGGCGCGTCCTGTGCCGATCGACCCACGCCGCTTCAAGAAGTTGCGCCCGGGCCTTTTCTTCGTCGCGCTCGCGGGCCCTGGAATGAACTTTCTGCTCGCCATCATTTCGGCCGCGGCCTTTTGCGCGATGACGAAATGGATGCCGCAGGATTTCTATCTCTTTGAACCGCTGGTCACCATGTCCGCGGCTTCCATCACGCTGAACTACGCGCTCGGCATCTTTAACCTCGTGCCGCTTCCACCGCTCGACGGCAGCCGCATGATCGAAAGCGTGCTCCCCACCAAGTGGGCCGTTCAATATGGAAAGATCGCGCCTTACAGCTTTTTCATTTTGATGGGCCTTTTGTTTCTCGGCGCGTTTGCCATGCTAAGCTACCCCATTCGCCTTGCGACCGGGATTACGCTTTCGCTCATGGCACGTGCGTTTGGGCTTCCAGACCTGCTCTGAGTAAGGGCCGGGCGGGTGTCGAAAACGACACAATAGCGGACGCGAAAATCCCCTGCTAGGCTGGTTAAACAACTGGAGGATCGCAATAGATGAAATTCTTCATTTATGTTGATTCGCTCGCTACCAAAATGATCTCTGTCGCGAGGATTCGCGCTGTAGATTCACACCAGGGCACCCCACATTGACGATGCCCAGTGATAAAATTCTGACCGGCGGCCCACGGGCCGCCGGTTTTTTTTTGCCTTAGTCTTTGTTTGTGCCGATCCCGTGTCAGCCCAGTGTCCGCAACGACACATTGCCTTGAGCGTCAAGAACCAGTTAAGCTCAATGAATCTAACGGGGGACCTATTCGATGAAACTTTTTATCAATACTGCTTCGCTTGCAGTGATGTCGCTCTTCTTGGCTTCGGCTTCGCAGGCAAACGTGGTGTGCCAGCACTACGACTCTGCTATGAACCAGTGCCACTTCGCCACTCACGGTCAAAATAATGCGAACTGCACCGGGAAGTTCAACGGCGTGGACCTCCTTTCGGTCAAAGACTGCGCCGCTAAAGTCGCTGCGACCACTAAAATGCTCGAGCAAAGAGCTGCCGCACTGAAGGCACAGAAAGCTCATCACTAAGTCTGAAGAGCTGATTCTAAAGATTGTGGTCGATTGCCTTAAGAACAAAGCTTCGATACGCTATTTCTATACAAGGGGAGTTCAAATGAAACTTATTTTAACGTTCGCTGTAGTATTGATGTCCGGAAATGCATTTGCTGGCGGGAAATCAACTGGGCCCTATTTCGTGTGCAACGCCAACAGCTGGAATAACGGGACGAGATCTTACTCACAGTGCGAACAAGGCGCTGGTCATAAGTCGATTGACGAAGCAAAGAAGGCGGGCGCCGCCATGTATAAAAACATGAAATTGGTTGTCACTGATAACCAAGGAAATGTTGTAGCTAAATAAGCGACCGAGTCTCGCGCTCTAAATTACAGCCTCGGAAATCATCCGATTTCCGGGGCTTTTTTTCTTCCAGATGCGTCTCAGGAGACACTCTGGTGAATATTCCGCTCACTGATATTCTCAAAAGACCGGGGGAATCCTTCTGTGAACAAACTCTTTTTCAATTTCGTGTCGACTGCTGCGATCACCGTTTTCGCGCTGGGGTTATCATCCGCTTCTTTCGCGGGAAACCCCCAGGGACCGAAACCTAAAGCGGCCACCCAGACGAACATTCACACAGGTACCGGACAGAACCAGAACTATCACCAGCAGAACGCCGGCATGGGCCAAGCTTGCTACAAATTCATCCCCGCCGGTAACGGACACCCAGCCGGATGTACGCCCGCAGGAGCCGCACTGAACTGCGCCCAAAAAGGGCTCCTGAATCAGATTCAATGCGGCGATAAGATGAAGGCCGCAAACCGTCACTAGACTGCAAGCTCGCACATCGACACCTTTCAGGTGCCTGGGGCTTTTTATTTGCGACGGTTTCTTGCTAAGGTCCCCGCATGACCCCAGCAAACCCAGCTAAAAAAGTAATGCTCTCGGCAGTTCAGACCACCAACGTTCCGACGCTGGGAAATTATCTGGGCGCTTTGAAGCAGTGGGTTGCGACTTATAAGAACTACGACTGTCTCTTTTTTGCCGTCGATCTGCACGCCATCACCTTGCGCCAAGACCCGAAGGCCCTTCGCTTGGCCACTTACCAGGCCATCGCGTCTTACATCGCGGCCGGCATCGATCCCGACGAGTGCACCCTTTTCGCGCAGTCGCATGTTCCGCAGCACGCCGAGCTTTCATGGATTTTGAACTGCTACAGCTACATGGGCGAGCTTTCGCGCATGACCCAGTTCAAGGACAAGAGTTCTAAAGAAGGCGCGAACATCCCCGTGGGCCTGTTCACCTATCCGGTTCTTATGGCGGCCGACATTCTGCTTTACCGAACGAATCTCGTTCCCGTCGGTGAAGACCAGAAACAGCACATCGAACTGACCCGCGACATTGCTCAGCGCATGAACGGTATTTACGGGGATGACTTGTTTGTCGTGCCCGAGCCCTCGATCCCGCCGGTCGGCGCACGCATCATGAGCCTCCAAGACCCGATCTGTAAGATGTCGAAGTCCGACCCTGTCGCTGGAGCGACCGTCTTCATGAACGATACGGACGATCAGATCATGAAGAAGCTGAAGCGAGCGGTCACGGACTCGGGCAGCGAGATTACCTGGGACGATCAGAAGCCGGGGATCAAAAACCTGCTCACCATTCAATCGGCGATCACGGGCAAGACCCCTCAAGAGCTCGTCGCACTTTACGCAGGCAAGCAGTACGGTCACCTCAAAGTCGACACCGCCGAAATCGTCGTCGAAGCCCTTCGGCCGATCCGCCAGAAAATGGAACAGCTCATGGCTGACACCTCGTATCTTGACCAGGTTTTACATCGCGGCGCATCAAAAGCTCGGGTACGCGCTCAGGTCATGTTAGATGAGGTTTATCGAAGGGTTGGCTTTCTTCCGAAGCTGTGAGCAAATCATCCCCGCGGCGCCGCACCAGCCGCCCTCGTCATTTCTTTGGCAGCGCCCCGTCTTGGGGCTTGCCTTCTGAGAGCGGCCGAGTGAGATTTGCACCATTCCTAGGGGCCTCTGGCCCGCCAGCTACTAGGGATGGGGGCTCGGGGCCTTGAGGCGTCGGGTAGTTTTAATCCGGGGGGATTTCAGTTGGCGCAACGTGTTCCAATCACCATTCGACTCGAGAGCTTTGAAGGTCCGCTCGACCTGCTGCTCTATCTGATTCAGAGTCACGAATTCGATATTTCGAAGATCTCGATCGGCAAGATCACCGACCAGTACCTTGCGTACGTGCGGTTGATGCAGGAGCTGAACTTCGACATCGCGAGCGAGTTCCTGGTAATGGCGGCCACCCTGCTCCACTGGAAGTCGAAAGCCATCCTGCCTCAGGAAAAAACCGCTGACGGCGCTCTCGCCGGAGCTGAAGGCGCCGAGCTTTCGCCTGAAGACCTCATCCGTCAGCTGCTTGAGCATCAGCGCTACCGCGCAGCCGGTGACGACTTGGCCCAATTCGCTCGTCTGGGCGAAGACGTTTTCACACGTCCGACGACCCGTCACCCCACCGAAAAAGTTTGGCGAGACATGGAAATCACGTCTCTCGCCCTTTCATTTCAGGACATGCTCGTGCGCCAGCGTAAGCGCACGCAGATTCTGAAGAAAGAAACCGTTTCGCTTTCCGATAAAATCGCCGAGTTCGCTACCCGCCTCAAAGTGGGAAAAGTGGAAGAGATGCGGGCGTTGCTCTCGGCTGATCCAACGAAAGCGGAAATTGTCGTGACGTTTCTGGCTTCGCTCGAACTGTCACGATTGAAGAAAATGCGGCTTTACCAGCAGGAAACTTACCAAGCGATTTATGTGGAGCTTTTGGAAAGCCTTGAAAAGTTCGATTCAGAACTTGCTTCAGGGTTTGACTCAATTGCCCAAGTATCTGGACTCGCGCCCCTCAGCGACAAGTCCGGAGATGCAGGAACCAGCGCAGCAGTCAGCGAATCCAACGACCCAGCCGTTGCAGATGCAACAGCAGTCGATGGACTCGTGGACCTCAGCGTCGGAACCCGCGTCGGTGCAGGAGACCTCGAGTCTCTCGCCCCAGCTCAGGCCTGAAGAGTCAGTATCAGTCGAATTACCCGTTTTCGCCGCGGGAGAGCCGGCGACCGCTTCTGAGTCTGTAGACTTGGAAGGCGCGGGTGCGTCCGCGCTTGCAGCGGTGACCGACGCCGCGATCGCGGAAGTCGTCGCGGTTGAAACCGTGGGCGCGGTGGTGCGGGCGGATAGTGAAGCGACTGAGAACAGTTTTGAAATGGTGGAAGAAGCGACCGAAGAATTCGTCGAACCTATTTCTGCCGAAGAACCCGTTCTGGAAAGCGTCGAGCTCGGCTCCGCTGTTGAAGAGATGGTCCGGGAATCAGTCGTAGAAAGCGTTGAATTGAGTTCCGCTGCGGAACCGGAAAGTTTCCCAGTAGTAGACTCATTCGTTGCGCCTTCGACGTCGAATCCGTGCGGCACGCACCAGGCAACTCTTTTGGTCAGCGATGCGATCGAAGACGAAATTGAAGGCCTAACTGAGATGGCTCTCGAGACTGAACTCGCTTCCATAGTTGAAGAGTCTCTTTTTGAGACATCTGAGATCGAGTCCGACGAACTCATTTCTGCTGCGGACCAAGAATCTTCCTACGTAGTTGATTCATTACTTCAGGATCACTTCGCACCTGACGCGTTTCGCGTGGAATCGACGTCGAACCCGTGCGGCACGCACCAGCCATCTAAATCAGTCGGCGAACCGATTGAAACAGAACTCGAAGCCCTCACGGAAATGGCTCTCGAAACTGGACTCGCTTCCACGGTTGAAGAATCTCTTTTTGAAACTGCTGAACTCGAGTCCATCGAA
>FSTM01000172.1_pt1 | contig 10848 bp, 9 predicted proteins | sample 1636911 | NCBI WGS metagenome assembly FSTM01 (sample SAMEA3914816, study PRJEB12502) | metagenome | biome: forest; material: soil | place: USA | collected 2011-09-16 | depth 0.3 m
GGAGATAACAGCTGAGGTGAGTGATCGGAAACGCGGTGAGCGCGGCCATCGCGTTTTTCAAATCGTCCAGATTTTGGCCGGGAACACCGCAGAGTAGATCGACCGACACATTCGTATATCCAGCGGCGAAAATCGATTCGAGCGCGAAGATGGCTTTTTCACGTGAGTGAACGCGTCCGAGCCTGAGGAGCAGGTCGTCGCGCATTGCTTGAACGCCCATGCTGACGCGATTGACGCCGATCTCGCGGTACTGGCGAAGGCGCTCCGTATCAACGGAAGAAGGGTTGGCTTCCATCGTCCATTCGTAGTCAGGAGCGAGGCGCTCCTTGAGCTTGAGGGGTGCGATGGCGCGGCTCATGGATTCCGGCGGTGTCATGCTCGGCGTTCCACCACCGAAGAAAAGTGTGTCAATCGAAGGGCCGAGCTGCGGAGCCGCAAGAATAGATTCGGCGTGAAGCGCGAGCTCGAACCGATCAGCATCGCCATCGCGCGTGCGTTCGCGTCCGAGCGAGTAAAAGTCGCAGTAATGGCACTTGGTCTCGCAGAACGGAAAGTGGATGTAGAGCGACTTCACGGTGTTCACAGAGTGGGGGCTTTAGCACGGATCGGGTTTCGAAGCGACGGAGCCGTGAGTTCGAACGAGCGGGTGTTTGACAGCAGGGGGTGGCTGCCCGTAGATTGCGCCCTTCTTGTAAAACCTGACCCGAAGCTGCGCTGAAGTCCGGTGAGAATCCGGCACTGTCCCGCAACGGTATTCGAGACTTGTTGAGGAATGTTCCTCTGCGGTCCTCGTAAGTCCGATCGCCTGCTCCGGTGTGCTTTCCCGCGGAGGATTTTCTATGTTTTCAGCTCTACTCTTATGGGTTTCGTTATGGTTCGCAGATCCTAAGCCGGCCCTGGCCGCTGAAGGCGGGGTCGGAAGCGACGAGGGAACCGCCGTTCTCGCCCCGGTTCATGTCGAGGGTTCAGCGACGGAAGTTCTGCAGTACGATCCGATCGTTCCAGCTCAGAAAGAAAAAGTCAGCGGCACCTCGGGCTCGGGCGCGCTTCAGCGCGATTTCTCCGATAAGCTGCCGCTTCCGGTGACTGATCCTGGTACTCCCGGCGCTCTCAGTCAGTTTCGTGGACTGGGAAGGTCGGTGGACGAAACGAACGTTCAAGCTCTGGGGATTCCGCTAAACCTTCCACAAGGTGGCGGGTTCGATCTCGCGAGTTTTCCGCAGTTTATTTGGAGCAACTACCAGTTTCGCGCGGGGCCTCAGCAAGGCGGTTATGATCCGCGCGCGACCGCCGGGACGCTGACTTTGGTTCCATGGACCGCCGAGGCGATCAGACGCGACGCCCTTCGGTTCAGAGTCAGTCAGAATATTACTCATGGGCTTTCACAGACCGCCGTCGGCGGTTCTGCCCAGGGATTTGGAGAACTCGTCGGGTACAGTGGTTTCGATTCGCGAGGCGTGACGGGCTCTGCGAGCGCGCGGCTTTTGCGTTCCGAGCAGACGGGCGGGCTAGAGGCGACGTTTCAGTTTCTCGGAACTTCAATCACCTCGGATACTCCGGGTCCTCTGAACTTTCCGAGCCCAAGCGCGGTTCAGAAGTATCAGCGCTACATTCCGGTGATGGAGCTGGGCTATAAATCTTCAAACGAAACTCGCGAGAAACTGACGCTTTATTACGATCATAATCGCGTGAAGTACGACGATCCTGCATCGTTTTCGAGCGACGGGCTCGGCAAGCAGGTCGGGGTTGAAGCGGCGATCATCCATCAGAGCTGGACGTTTGGAGCTTCAGCACGACACGTCGACTACGGCCTCGAGGGCGGGTTTCAGGCTCCGGGCGAGAATTACTACCATTTGACTGCTTCGCGAGTATTCGAAACCGGCCACTGGATCTTCGATCCGTTGGTTCAGGCCGATCTGGTTTCTACGCGTCCTGTTTATCCGGGAGCGAGCGTGGGAGCGCGCCGGGAGTTTCAAGCACACCAGGCCGTTTTTGGACGGCTGGGTTATGCGCCGAAGTTTGGAAACCTCGTCGACCGGTACTTTTCCTACCCTGCATTTCCGCTTTACGGAACGAATGGCTATCAAGGCAATCCGGCGCTTTCGCCCGAAAAGGATCTGACTCTGGTTTTAGGACATGAAGCTCACTGGAAAGATCTGATGTCTCGTCTTCAGTTCTTTGCGCAGTATAAAGATGAACTCTTTCTCCAGGCGCTGCTGCCGGGCACCACGGATATCAATACGACGGTGAATTCGGGCACCGGCTACTCGCTCGTTCTTCAGTATGAAGTGGGTTACCAGGTGCTTCCTTGGCTCAGTCTCCAGGACTCGCTCGCGCTTTCGCATTCAAAGGACAACACAACCGGGCAGCCGTTTCCGTATCTTCCGAAGCTGACCAACCTCACTTCGGTTTGGGCCCATGACGCTGATTCCGTGAGCTGGCGGGTGGGGGGAGTGCTTCGCTGGGTGAACCACGTGACTTACGATGCTCTGGGTTCAACCCTGCCATCATACACTTTGCTGAATCTCGAGGGGCGCAAGCGACTTGTTTCATGGCAGCGCGCCGCAGGAGCCGCCGCGATTGATGCTGTTCTGCGTCTAGAAAACGCCCTCGACCAGCACGTCGAGGTCACCCAAGGCTACCCAATGCCGCGGCAGCTCTGGAGCTTCCTGCTTTCAGCGACACTGTAACGCGCCGCCGCTCAAAAAGGTGAAAGAGGGAAAAGACCCGTGCGGCTACTTTTGGTTGAGGTCCGCGTCATCGTAGACGGTAGGCGTCGCCTGTAATTGACGCGCGTCTCAACCAAAAGTAGACGGACACCTTTTTGAGCCGGTAGACTGTGCGCCTATGCCTCTTCTGCACAAACCTGAACAAATCGTCCTCTCCAACGGAATCCCAGTCATCCTTCAGCAGTACGACGGCCCGGCGGCCGCGACGTATTGGTGGGTGAAAACTGGAAGTGCGGATGAGGCTCAGGCCGAGGCAGGGTTCGCGCACTTTCTCGAGCACATGCTCTTCAAAGATGCGGCGGCGAAAGACACGGGCCGTGCTTCGACCGGACAGATGGCGCGCTCGATCGAATCGCTTGGCGGCGACATCAACGCCTACACCTCGTTTGACCAGACCGTTTACCACGTGACCTGCGCCTCTCATCACTGGGAGCGCGTGATCGACGCGTTCGGTCCGATGGCAAAACCGCAGCGATTCCTAAAAGAAGACTTCGAGCGCGAGCGCGAAGTCATTATTGAAGAGCTTCGTAAGAACGAAGATTCGCCTGGTCGTCAGGTTTTCCAGAACCTCTTTACTTCAACTTACGCCAAGCACCCCTACGGTCGCCCAGTCATCGGCTACGTCAAGACGCTGAAAGCCGCGAATGTTCAGAAGCTTGAAGCATTCTACAAACGCAACTACGTCTCGTCGAAAATGGGCGTGATCCTGGTTGGCCCGATCGCTGAAAAACGCGAGAGCCTGATCAAGCTCGTTGAGAAGCACTTCGGTTCGAAAGCGATTCCGAAGAAAGCCGCGACTGAAACGAAGCGCGTCGTTGAAACCGAGCTTCGCAAAGACGCCGAGTTCAGCCTGAAACCGTTCGACGTCAAGACGCCAAAGATCGCGCTCGCGTTCCGCGTGCCAGATCTTAAGCACAGCGACATTGCCCCACTCGATCTGGCGGCTGGAATTTTGGGAATGGGTGAGCTTTCACGCCTGTATCAGAAACTTTTCTACGGCGGCGCCTTGGTCACCGACACGTCGGGCGGACTCTATGTTCCGAACGACCCTGGCATGATGTACTTCGAGATGGATCTCGAAACGCTCGATCAGATGATTCCTGCGACGGAAGCGCTTCTGAACGAACTCGATCGCGGTCGTCGTGAAAACTTCACGGACGAAGAAATTCAGCGCGTTCTGACGAATTCCGAGAGTGAGCGACTTTACGCCACGCAGAGTGCGGACGGAATGGCCGGGCGTATCGGATTCTTGAAATTCGTCATCGGTGATTTGACCTACGACGGCGACTACTTGGAAGCGCTTCGCTCGGTCGATGCAGATCGCATTCGTGAGACTTTGGCAAAATACCTCGATGTTCGCCGCATGAGCGTCGCCATCATGGTTCCGAAAGACGCCAAAGACTACGACATGGAACCGCTCAAGAAGCTGGTTCGCCAGAAGATGGCCCCGATGATTGCGGACGAGCCGAAGGCCGCGAAAGCCGCAAAAGGCAAGACCGCGAAGAAGTCCTCGATGGGTGCCGAACCTCAGTTCTACACCCGTCCTTCGGGCCTCCAAGTCGTTCACCGCGAAAACCTTTCATCGCATGTCATCAGCGTACACGCTTCCGTTCTCGGCGGACTTAGACTCGAAATCGCAGACCCGATCGTGAATGCCGCCGATGACTGGGGCTCGAGCTCGATGATGGCTCTGACTTGGACCAAAGGCACCCAACAGAAAGACGCGCGCGCAATCGCACGCCTGATCGAAGGCAGCGCCGCAGGACTCGATGGATTCTCGGGTCGCAATACGGTGGGCCTGAATTTGACCGGCCTGAGCCGCGACTGGGAAAAACTCTCGGACGCGTTTGCCGAAGTGCTTGTTGATCCGACCTTCCCGGATTCAGAAGTCGATCACTCGCGCCGTGTTGCTGAAGATTCCGTTCGCAGCATTGAAGATCACACCGCTCAGCTCTGTTCGAGAAACTTTCTCGAAGCGCTCTACGAAAAACATCCCTATGGGAAACTCACCACGGGATCGCTCGAGAGTCTGGTTAAGATCGACGGCGCCAAGCTGAAGAACTTCCATCGTCGTTGGGTCCGCCCGGATCGCATGGTCGTCTCCGTTTCCGGCAACGTTCGCGGTGCGCAACTCGAGAAGCTTCTCGATCGGATCGAGGCACGTTTCGCCAGCAGCGGCGGAAAAGCGGCGACTGGAAAAGCAGTGAAAGCACCGGGCAGCCTGATGGTCGCTCCCGAAGCGATGCTCAAAGGCCCACGTTGGGTTGAGCGCAATCTCGGACGCGAGCAGAGCCACATTCTGGTTGGCGGTCTGGGCACCACTCTCGACTCCGAAGATCGCCACGCACTTCGTTTGATGCAGACGATTCTCGGCGGACAGTCGGGCCGTCTCTTCATCGAACTTCGCGAGAAAAAGAGCCTGGCTTACACTGTCGCTCCGGTCAGCTTCGAAGGAATGGAACCGGGCTATGCCGGAACCTACATCGCCTGTTCACCTGGTAAGCGCCAGGAAGCGATCGATGGAATCCGCACCGTGCTCGAGAAGCTTGCGCTGAAAGGTCCGACCGCTGAAGAAATGAAACGCGCCAAGGAATTCTTCCTCGGCCGTCGCGCGATGGACATGCAAAGCGACTCTTCGATTGCGACCCATCTCGGACTCGAGACTCTCTACGGGCTCAAGTACGAGACCGACGCGGAAGTCATCGCACGCACGCAGAAGCTTTCGGCCAAAGCGATTCAGGAAGTTTGTCGCAAATACCTCGTAGAGCCGAAGATGGTTCACAGCGTCGTGATTTAAAGGGCGCGGTCGGAAAATGAAAAGGACCGGGTCGCCATCGCGATCCGGTCCTTTTTTATTTATCTCTTTCAGAGCGCCGGTTCAGTCGCCTTCGCCGCCGTTTTCGCTGTTATCTTCTGCTTCAAAAGAGCAGCCGTAACGAATTCCCATTTTCTGAATCGATCGATGGAATTCTTCTTCAGGAAATGCGTCGACTGAATCGTTGAACAGGCCAATTGCGTCGTCGTCGGCGAAGGCCCATTTCTTTTTGGCGACGAGCTTTCCGAACTCAGCTTGAAAATGTTTTGCTTTCTCGGCGGTCTGAAAACTTTTGATCGCATCGAAAAAAGGTTTGGAGTCTTTGCTCTGCCGAGCTTTGGCGAGACCTTCGAATGCGGCTTGTTGAGCATCGAGGCGACGGAGAAGTTTTTCTCGGTAACGATCGAGTCCTGCCGGAGCGCTCGTGATCTTTTTAGCCGCTGCTAGAGTCTGGCGGGATTGTTCGATCGATTCAGGAAGCGGCATGCGCTCAGGGCTGATCGAATGAACGACGCGAAGGTTTTCTTCCGAAATCGGCCCGGACAAAATGCAGGGAGCTCCGAAGAGAGTCACTTTGACTTGTGCTGGGTCCGCAGCTTGGCTCGAGGAGCCCACTAGGAGCGTAACGGCGGCGACGATGATCGCGCGGGCAACGTTGGGTTTTGGTTTGGATGCCAGACTCATAGTTAGTGCTCTCTCTATGCCCTATTTTAAATCAAAGACGGGTGAGTTTTGTTGAGATTTTATTGCCCGAATTGAGGACCGAAACCGAGGGTCCGAAGGAGCGCCCTGGGTCCGGACCGACGCAGTCTTGACGCTTGGAGGGACCGGTGCTCTCCGATTTACTACGGGGGTTTGACAGATGGGCTGGTGGGGCTAACATAGTTAGATAGGGGTCCGGTTAGGATAGCCGTGACGCGATGTTTGAGTTTGGCGTCGCCCCTGCAGGAGGATCTTGCAAAGATGGATCAGACCGACCGTAAGCCGTCACTCACCTTGGTCGCACAGCCTCAAGAATACTTTCGTGAGCTGGTCACGGACGCAGTGGGGAAAAACAGCGTCTTGATTCAGCCCGAAACGGAGTTTTACCTCGTGAACCTTCTCCACCGGTTCATGATGACGGACCGGCTATATCCGAAGGACGCTGCTGGACAAGCGCGGGAAGAGCCTTTGGTCCTGATGGTCAAAGAGGCGCTCGAAGAGCCCCGCGCCGAAATCCAACGCGGACTGTTTCGCCATGTCGGCGATGTGTCCCTCTATGTTGCCGGCTACTTCCAAGATAGCCTGTCCCGCAAGCTGGTCGACGTCGACTACTACATCGACATGGGCTGTGCTGCGTATTCGAGCGTGGCTGCTCGTACGGAAGAAACCACGAGTCGTGCTCTTTACGGCGAGCTTGCCGAAAAGTTTCCAAAGCTGGTCGATGTCCTTGCCGTGGTGAGCGACCAGACAACCCAGAAATCTGAAAAAGATCTGCTCCGCCTTTATGAGCTCTGGGTTCGAACCCGAAGCGAACGGGCGGCCAAGGCTCTCCAAGAAGCCGGCATTCTTCCGAACGAAACGATTCGCAAAGACTGGCAGTAAGCTTCGCTTCGCGTCTATGACGCGAGTTTGAACCAAAAGGTGACGGACACCTTTCTTATGACGCGAGGCTCAACCAAAAGGTGACGGACACCTTTTGGTTATTCAACGATGACCGAGGTCATCTTGTCGCCGATCTGCAGCTTCCGAACGACGTCCATGCCTTCGGTCACCTGACCGAAAACTGTGTAGTTCTTGTCGAGGTGGGGCTGAGGATTGAGGGCGATGTAGAACTGCGAGTCGGCGGAATCTGGATCGGCGGCGCGAGCCATCGCAACCGCACCTTCAATGTGCTTGCGGTCATTGAACTCGGCTTTGAGTTTCTGACCGCTTCCGCCCTGGCCGTTACCCTGGGGATCGCCGCCCTGAACAACGAAGCCGGGAACCACGCGGTGGAAAGTCAGGCCGTTGTAGAAGCCCTGATTAATCAGCTCGATCAGGCGTTTCACCGTGTTCGGAGCATCTTTCGGATAGAATTTGTATTTAATGACGCCCTGATTGGTCGTTACGACGACCGTGGCTTTCGAGAGGCCGTTGGCGTCGACGGTAAGGTCCGGGTTTGGATTCGAAGCTTTGGCCTGAGTCGGAGCCCCCGAAGGCTGAACGCTCGCGCCCGGAGAAGGCTGCCCAGAAGGGAGTACCGAAGGCTCGCCGCTTGGGCCGGGGCTGACTGCGCCACTTGGCATCGGCGATGGATTCGTCGAATTGAACTGTGTCTGATTCGCAGTAGTATCGTTCGCGGCGGTGTTCGCCGCATTTTTCGTAGCGAACTGCTGATAGGCGAGGCCGGCAGCGATTCCGAGCACAACGACGACGAGAAGAGTGACGAGGAGTTTGTTCTTGGCCATACCTCTGATATCACCCGTAAGAAGTGATGGCTCAAGAGGATTCTCAGATCAAACCCGAAACGGGTAACGAAACCAAACGCACCAGCTCGCTGCCGAAAGGCATCATGAGCTTCTACGACCATTTCGACGAGCTGCGGGATCGACTCACCCGGGCCCTGATCGTGTTCTTCATCGGTTTCCTGATCTGCTATTTCGTCTCGGAGCCGATTCTTCAGATCCTCCGGAAGCCCCTGTTCGACGTGCTTCCGCCGGACCAGCGGAAGCTCTACTTCACGAACCTGTTTGAAAACTTCATGACCCATTTGAAGATCGCGGGCTATGCCTCGCTCTTCTTTCTGTCTCCATACTATTTTTATCAGGTATGGGCGTTCATCGCCCCGGGGTTGCACCCGCGCGAGCGGAAGCTGGTCATTCCATTTGTATCAGCAGCCACGTTCTTTTTCTTGGCGGGCGCCTGCTTCGCCTATTTCGTGCTCTTTCCGGTCGGTTTCAAATTTTTCGTGAGCTATGGGGCGGCTACCGATGTCCCGCTCCTGACCATCGATTCGTACTATGGAACCTGCCTGAAGCTGCTCCTGCTCTTTGGCTTGGCCTTCGAGCTCCCGGTTCTGATCAGCCTCTTGGGGTATTTGGGGTTGGTCGATGCGCCCACCCTTCGCGCCCAACGCCGGACCGCGACGATCGGAATTACCATCGCAGCGGCCCTTTTCGCACCACCCGACGCAGTCTCGATGTTGATCCTAGGGGTGCCACTGATCCTCATGTACGAGGGGTCGATCTGGGTCGTGCAGTGGTTCGGTATTCAAAGGCAGAAAGCGGCTCAGGCGGAAGCGACTGCTGCGGCTTCGGGCCCGACCGAGTAATTTCGGGCTTGGGCTGACTTCAGGGGCATGCTAAGACCCCCGCTACTCTTGCTCTAGGCGTTTGGATTTACCGGCGAGTTTCGCCGTTCGGCTTCGACTTTCGAGGCCCACCCTAGGGCGACTCCACAGGAGATTGGAACTCAAATGGCAAAAGCAATCGCCCTTCCGGGCTACGAAACTACCTTCATCACCCGTTCGGACCTCTCGGACGACGGCCTGAAAACTTTGAACGAGCGCGTGAAAGCGATCATTGGCAGCTACGGCGGCGAAATCGTCATGAACGAAGACTGGGGTAAGAAGAAGATGGCTTACCCTATCGAAAAAGAAGCTCGCGGCCACTACACCTACGTTGTGTACACCGGCAAAGGCGAAGTCGTTCACGAGATCGAGCGTAACCTGCGCATTCACGATCACATCATGCGCTTCCTCACCGTGAACCTCGAAAAAGAATTCGACGCTGCGAAATTCACCAAGCGTCGCGAAGAAATGAAAGAAGCTGCGAAAAAACGTGAAGCCGAGCGCGAAGCTCGCCGCGAAGAACGTTTTGCTGAACGCCGCGGCGGCGACGATCGCGGAGAGCGCCGTTCGGCAGCTCCAGTGATCTCGGACGACGCTTCTGAAGGCATCGACGAGTAATGCAGCCTGACTCTGATCGGCGCGAGCCTCTCCAGACCCCCCTTCCGGGACGTCTGGAGGGGGCGCTGCCTTTCTGGTTGAAGGTAGTTCCCTTCTTCCTGAGTGCGGCCCTGTTTTTCAGCGGCTTTTTCTCGGTGTTCGCCCCGCTTCCACTTCTAGTGGTAGCGAGTCGTTCGCGGAGGGGCTGGGCTTGGATCGCGGTCTTGACGAACGCGGCCTTGGTCTGGAGTTTGGCCGGTCCATTCAGTAGCAGCCTTTACGGTGTGCTGATCGGTGTCCTGGCGCTCAGCCTGCCTGAGTTTCTGAAAGCACGGCTATCGCTGTCGAAGACGGTCGGACTCACGCTCTTGAGTGTGCTCTTGGCTGGGGCGGCGGCGCTTTCGGTGTATTCCTGGGTCCATCATTTCAATCCTCTGATTGAACTGCGGACCCAAGTCGATGCGAATTTGAAGTCGTTGGTGGACTCTCTCGGCCCAGAAGCGCGTAGCAGCTGGTTCGGAACGGAAGAAGATGCCAGCTTCGACGATATTCGTAAATCGGTGATGACCGAGTTGCCATCGGCGCTGGGAATTGTCGTTTTGGCGCTGGTTTGGACCAATCTTCTTCTTCTGCTTCGGTTGAATCCGGGTCGGATTCGCGAGCGAGTAGGGGTCGAGGTCGGGTTTTTCCGAGGCTGGAAGGCTCCGGAATGGCTGGTTTGGCCAACGATTCTCTCGGGAGTGCTCCTGATTTTCGACGTGGGTCCCGTTTCGGTGGTCGCGCTGAACGTTTTCAAGTTCCTGATGGCGGTCTACGCCCTTCAGGGCCTCAGTATCCTTGGGTATTTCTTTGATGTTTGGAAAGTTCGCGGGTTCTTCCGTTCGGTTGGATACGTGGTCTCTCTTTTGGTGATGTTGCCTTTGCTATTAAGCCTGGGCTTTTTCGATCTGTGGTTTGACTTTCGAAGCAAGTTACGGCAATCGTGAGTGCCACACTTTTATAATTCGGTTACGGAGTAGGTCCATGTTGGTTATTTTGCGTGAAAATGTTGAGAATCTCGGCCAGACCGGCGACGTCGTGAAGGTTTCCGACGGCTACGCCCGCAACTACCTGATTCCTCGTAAACTGGTTGTTTTCGCTGACGAGAAAAACGTCGCCGCGATTGAACACCACAAACGTTCCCTCGAGAAGAAACGTCTGGCCCAGAAAGGCGCAGCTGAAGAGCTCGCCGCTAAAGTCGCTAACTTCTCGTGCACCGTCGCCCGCAAGGTCGGCGAGAACGACAAGATCTTCGGTTCGGTCAGCACCGCTGACATCGCTGCCCCAAGCACAAACGTGATCAACAGATAGCCGTAAAATGCCGCGTGAACCAGATCCCCCATGGCCAGCCAGTGGCC
>FSTM01000112.1_pt1 | contig 10508 bp, 9 predicted proteins | sample 1636911 | NCBI WGS metagenome assembly FSTM01 (sample SAMEA3914816, study PRJEB12502) | metagenome | biome: forest; material: soil | place: USA | collected 2011-09-16 | depth 0.3 m
GGGCGAGGCCAGGGCGTCCTGTGTGTCCTGTTTTTCTTTCGGAAACTCGAGCACCTGAAAGTCGGATCCAAGTTCCTTGGCGTCGATCGCATCGCTGTAGCTATGAACGAGTGGCTTAGGTTGGGAAAGCGATTCTGCCATCGCGGAATGCGTCGCGAATCCGACTCCCAAGAATCCGGCAAGTTCGATGATCAGAAGTCTTTTAATCATGTTCATAGTCAACACTTCGGAACTGGTGGGTTAGCGGGATCGTACTCATGCCAATCGAGAAAATCCATGCAGCGCGAGTCGACCTGGTAGAGGTATCGTTCCATCTTCTGATAAATCGATTTCAAGTCGCTGAGTTTCTTCCCGAGCTCTGGGACCGAAGTCAGGAGTGGATGGTTGACGACCGGGCTGATCGCCGCAAGCTGAGCGATAATTTGTTTGCGCGTCATCTTGCCGACCGTCGTGAGTGGGTATTCAGCGAGGGATGATTGCATGAGCGCAAGCTTGCGATTGAGGTCCGTCCGCTCAGCACCGAGCGCTATGCGTTTCCCTTTGTTCACATCGTCTGTGAAAATATCGTACCATTCCGGCGGCGGTATGGTTTTCAGTTTTGCATCGACTAGGCTGTTGATGTCTGCCGTCTTCAGCTGGGTGCCTTGTGCTTGACCCTTGTTCAATTGGCTTTTGAAGACATGGGCGAAGTTTTTTCTGACCCCATTGAAAAAAAGCATCAGTCCCACATGGTCGCCCTCTAAAGCCGGAGCGCCTTTCAGGCAATGGGCGTTTTGTCGGGCGAATGTGTAGATTTCCCGCAACTCAGAGCGACCGGTGTAGTCCGGTGGTTCTTGTTTTCCTGACGTGTACCTGGCGATAAGGTCTTCGTAGGTCTTCCGCTGCTTCTGGGCTTCAACGCAGTTGGGTTGGGTCTCGATTTCGGAAAATGAGATTCGTTCATTATTGCGTGTGTAGTGATAGCCGGAAGGGTCGCAGGAAGGTTTGACGTAGAGTGCAGCATTGGTCATGGGAAGCCCATTGAGCCCATTGATGGTTCTCAATAGAGCTTGATCGTTCTTGCTGGCGATCAGCGATTCTTGTTTGACCAGCAGGTCTTGAAGATAGTCATGACTTGCTTTTCGAAAACTCGACGGAGCAACACCCTGATAGCCAGCGATAATATCAAGCTGTGGAAGACCCGCCTTCCAAGCCCGAACTTCGGCTTCAGTAGCGGTGAAGCAGCCCCAAAGGCTCACGCTCTGCATCTGATCAGTTACGGTTGGGTATTTTTTGGAAAGCGCGATCAACTCATCTTTGCTGGTATCGCCTAGGTCCCCGTGGACTGAGCCGCCGCCATCGTGGCCGGAGACGACCAACGAGGTGACCTTCTGGTTTTTTGCCTGCATCGCCTTGAGGGCAGCTTCGATTGTGGACTTATTCGTGCGTGGCTGCTCTTGATAGAACGCGGAAAGCGCCTTTTCGTTTTCATCATACTGGGTGCTTACGGCGATACAGGCTGCACTGTCCCGGTTCCCGGGGCAGACTCGGTCATATTGCGTACTGATATATTCGGACTGCTCAAGCAGTGCGCTCAGCTTCTTGCTTTGTGTGATCGACGGTACCACGACTAGGGTCTCACCCCGAGCACAAGCAGCGCGCTGTGCTGCGAGGATTTCATGGTAGGTCCCGTGCGTATCGATATAGAGGATGACGTCTTTCGGATCGACCCGGCCGCTACACTGGGCGTACGCGTCGTTCGACGAGATCGAAATCGAGGTCAGTATGAGGGCCAGGAAAACGAATTTCATAGGGCTCCGATCTTCTGATCGGCAAGTCCCGATGAAATGTAAATGCGCCATCGTGTTGACGGCATTTCCCAAACTGGTTTTGAATAGGTCGGCCCATCCGGACCAAAAATGGTCCAGCGAACTTCGTAAGCTCGATGGAGCTTCTCGCTGGAACGGTACTGTCTTTGCTTTTGGGGGTTCTGCCAAACCGGGCAGGGTAGACGGATTTGCCTCCTTCCTTCTGGAAAAGAAAGGAGGTGATCCCTATGAAGAACAGCAACCACTGCTATTCATATCGGATCAGACTGGAAAAACTGAAACAGAGAACCTGCGTACTTGTCGTCCTAGCGAAGGTTCTAATTTTTCTGGTCTCTATTGCAACGGACTACTTGAGACGGACGTGAGGAGTGCTTCGGGTACAGCATAACCGGGGCTCTCACGGAGGCGTAGCAAACCGGAGCCGCAGGGCGAGGCTTGCGAAGCCATTAAGACGAGCTGCTCGGTTTGGTTTTTCGTTCGCTAGTCCGGAGGTCGGACTACCCTGCGGCTATTCAGCCGCCGAAGAACTTTCGCTGGTTCCACTCGCCGTGGTGACCACTGGCTCGACAGTTGACGTTGCGACTTGCGCCACATGCGCAGGTTGCAACGGCTGCGCTGATTCCGCGACCCTTCCCGCATAGTCGATCTCACCCAAAAACTTTTCGATCTTCGCGTTCACGAGATCAGGAAGATCCATTTGTGGGCAATGACTTCCGTGGCGAATGATTTCCAGCTGACTTCCGGGAATGAGCTGGTGCATGAGCTCTTGCAGCTCGAACGGAACCATCGAGTCGAGCTCGCCGCCGAAGATGAACGTGGGAACCTGAATTGAGTTCAACCACGCGGTTGCGTCGTAGCTGTCGTAGTTGCCGATCAGATGAATGAGAATGGCTGGATCCATCTCGGCAACCTGGTTGACGTAAAGCTCGATGTCTTCTTGCGGAGTGAGGTGCGGATTGAAGCCGCCAAATGAAACCAGCGTACGGGCCAGCGGGTTGTTTTTCGCAAGCCTCCAGAGGCCTTTGACCGCGGCCGGCGACTTCTCGTACGCGGCCTTTAAAAGTTTAAAGCCCGCTTGGAAGGCGTTGACGCGGAAAAGTGTTTCAAGCGGTTGGCGAGCGGTCCCGTTTCCCAGAACCATCGCGGCGACGCGCTCGGGGTTCTGGCGATAGAACTCAAGCACCACGTTCACGCCCATGCTGTGGCCGAGGAACACGGGCTTTTGAACTCCGAGCTCATCGAGTAGGACTTTCAGATCGCGCGCGATGTTCTCGAGCGTCAGCGACGAAAGATCCTTCGGCGTGTCGGAATTCTGGTGCCCGCGGTAATCGAACCAGATGCATTGATGCGTCTGGCGAAACCGTTCGATCTGATACGTCCAGTGAAGGCTTGAGCAGACCAGCCCGTAGCAGAAAACGAGGGGCGGTCCTTTTCCTTCGACACTGTAAAAGAGCTTCGTGCCGTCAAAGCTCTTGAAGAAACCGTGGGTCACCGGTGGACGTTCTTCTTCCGGTAGCAACGGGCTCAGCCCGCGTGCTGCCGAGAGGCTCGGTTTCCTGGCCCCAGGTGGGCGAGGATTCGGTTTCTTCGGGTCGGATTTGGATCGAGTCGACATCCGAACCAGTTTACCAGACTCAGCTTTCGGTCACACCCATCGGTTTTGCGATTTTCAGCATGCTCTCGCAAAGGGTGGTGAAAGCGTGACGGGTCTTAGGATCAGCCTTCCGGTAGGCGTCGTAGAGATTCTTCATGAAATCGAAGTCTGTGTTGGAAATGACCAGCTGAGAGGCGGTCGCAGCGGCTTCCTGGCCTTCACCTTCGAGTCCGGGTTGCCGGCCGAGACGACCGGAGAGCTTAGCTGTGTACTCCTTTTCAAGGAGAGACATCAGCTCGGACTCAGACACGGCAAGGGCCTTGGTCAGAGTAGGGACGTGGACCGGAGGGAGCGGGGTCACTCCCCTTTCCACGTTCGAGATGAACTGGGTGGTGACTGGGGGCTGGAACATCATTCCCAATGCTCTTTGAGACAGGCCCATGGCTTCACGGCGCTGTCGAATATACGAACCGACTAGGCGGGGCTGTTTCGATTGCTCAATCATCATGATTACTACGCTAAGATACTTGACAGCATTAGTCAAGATTTCTTGAAGATCAATGATGTCAATAAGTTAGATCATGCTGTTCACACGAACTTGAAAGTATTCAACTGAAAGTGGGGGTGAAACGGGGCCCGAGCTATGACGTTTTAAGCCGTTCGAACTGAATGTTACCCTCGCGTTCGTAATATCTTCGAAGCGGAAGATGCGTGGCTTCATTCAAATCGGGGTCATTCTTCAAGAGATTGTGAGCGTCATCGCGCGCACGAAGCAGCCAGTCACGGTCGCGTACCAAATTAGCGAGCCGGAATGGGAGCCCGCCGGCCTGTCGGACACCCAGAAATTCACCCGGCCCACGAATCTCCAAGTCGGCCTCGGCGATTTTGAACCCGTCGTTCGTCTCTTCTAAGACGTCGAGCCGCTGAGCCGTGGAATCGCCGACTCGCTGGGCGGCAAAAAGGAAGCAGTAGGACTGTGCGCTTCCACGGCCGACTCGACCACGCAGCTGATGGAGCTGCGAAAGACCGAAGCGTTCGGCATGTTCAATGGCCATGACGGTCGCGTTGGGAACATCGACTCCGACTTCGACCACGGTGGTTGAAACCAGTACGTGGGTCTGCCCACTTTTGAAAGCATCCATGACCGCGGTCTTTTCGTCAGGCTTCTGCTGGCCATGAAGAAGCCCGACTCTGAACTCGGGAAAGATATCTCGCCCAAGTTTTTCAGCCTCAAGTACGGCCGATTTCAATTCGGTGAAACCTTCCGCCTCGCTCTCGTTCACGAGCGGATAGATGAAATACGCCTGATGCCCAGCTTTCAGTTCGGCGCGGACTTGTTCATAGGCCCGCGTGCGTGCGTCGCCACGAATCACCTTGGTTTTGACCGGGCTTCGGCCCGGAGGCATTTCGCGAATCGTTGAAACAGCGAGGTCTCCGTAAGCAGTCAGGGCAAGAGTTCTTGGAATCGGCGTCGCGGTGAGGATGAGCGCGTGCGGGTAGACCCCGCGGGCAGGATTCTCGGGGGACGCACGAGTTCCCTTGCGCCTGAGTGTTCTTCGCTGCTCAACTCCAAAGCGATGTTGCTCGTCGATCATGACGAAGACGAGATTCTTGAAAACAACGGGATCTTCCAAGAGCGCGTGGGTTCCGATCACCAGAATCGGTTCGCCCGCCGCGAGTTTCTGAAAGAGCGCGTTCCTCTCGCTCTGTGGGGTTTTTCCGGTGAGCAGGGCTGCTTTGATTTTATCGCCGACAAGCCTTGCCACACTTTTGAAATGTTGTTCGGCCAGAATCTCAGTCGGCGCCATGAGCGCGACCTGTCCGCCTTCAGCGAGAGTGCAGCCCGCTACCAGAAGGGCGACCGCCGTTTTGCCTGATCCCACATCACCCTGAACCAGGCGGTTCATCGGGTGGGGTTGGGAAATATCGCCCAAGATTTCGGCGAGAACTTTCTTCTGGTCACCCGTGAGAGTAAACGGAAGCGCCTTCAATAGATCTTCGACCGTCTCTTTACCGCCGTTGCCGCCAATGGCGGGCGCGCTGAGACGGCCCATTCTGAGGCGCTGGCGCAGAACGAGGTATTCGAACTTAAAGAATTCCTCGTACACCATTCGCCAATGGGCAGGAGTATTGAAGTTCACCAGATCTTGAATCTCGAACTTCTTGCCGGCGGCGGTTTCTTCCGGAAAATGAATGAAGCGTACCGCATCGCAGAGTTTTGGGAGGCGATGCTCGACTAACGTTCCATCCGGTAGGTCTTCGCTGAGCAGATGCGAGTATTTCTCGAGTGCTTCCCAGAGAATCTTACGGAAGGTGCGGCTAGGTACGCCTTCGAGCTCAGTGTAGACCGGGACAACTCGGCCCACATTATATGAAGGCGCACTGTCGAGCGCATCTTCGGGAGCGGCGGCCCTACCGAACGAGATTTCGGGATGAACGATTTCTGACTTGCCCATGTACACCTTGGGCGTGCCCGTCACGATGATGTGCGAGCCAGGCGTGAAGCGCGATTCCATTCCCCGTGGGGCATGGAACCACTTCAATGAGAGCGAACCCGTTTCGTCACTCGTTCGAACTTCGAGCATCGATTTTCCACGTCCGCGAATCGGGATCTGGCGGGATCCGATCACCTGTACGGCGACGGTGGTTTGAATTCCCTCTTGAAGCTCCGAGACTCGCGAAAGCTTCGAGCGGTCTTCGTAGGCTCGTGGAAAAAAAGTGAGCAGATCCTTGACCGTGGAAATTCCACGGCTGGCTAGAATGGCGCCGAGCCTGGGGCCAACCCCTTTGACGAATTGGACGGGAGTTTCGACTCCCGTCGCGACAGGCTTGTCAGCGGCCGGTCTTTTACTCGTACTTGATTTTAATGACGTCGTACCGGACTTGCCCTTTGGGAGCATGGACCACCACTTCATCGCCCGCCGTTTTACCGATGAGCGCCCGGGCGATCGGCGAAGTCACGCCGACCTTATTGTTTTTAATGTCGGCTTCGTCCACGCCAACGATCTGGTACGTGAGCTTTTTGCCTGAATCTTGCTCTTCAATGACGACGATTGCGCCAAAGACGATTTTGTCAGACTTGATCGTCGAAGGATCGATAACCTGAGCGCGGGCAAGTTTGCCGTTGATGTCTTGAATGCGCCCTTCGATGAACCCCTGGCGCTCTTTCGCGGCAGAGTAGTCGGCGTTCTCGGAGAGGTCTCCGTGACCACGCGCCACTTCAATGGCTTTGATGACTGCCGGACGTTCGACGGTCATCAAATTCTTCAGCTCTTCGTCGAGCATTCTCTTGCCCAAAACGGTCATCGGGAACTTCTCATCTGCCATAGATTTCCTAGGGCTAGCACATTCATTCCCGGGGATAAACTTTTTCGAGATGGGGGCCGATACGAAGGTTGAGGGTGTGTGCACGATGAAGATTCAATCCGAACTAGCGGGAAGTCTGGCTAAAGCCCTGATTCTGGCGCAGTTTCTGGCTGCCGGGTCAGGATGTGTGACTGGGCGCGTTATTTCTCGCGCCTCGCCTAACGAGGAAATCGCTTCCCGGGCCCCAGCCCAAACGGTTCAGACCGAAGGAATTCTCCCGATTCCGGGAATCGAACGGATCGACTGGGACGAGAATTCGCCCGAAATTCGCCGGGGCCGTCGAATGAAGCGCCGTACCCTCCGAACGGTGAAGGACTACACGACTTCCGAAGAAATGGCTTCGGACGTGGAAGTGCTGATGGCCGATGCCTTTTATAAGACGGTCGAGGAGCTCGACCGCAAGACTGACGACGAAGTTCGCGAGGTTCTGCGATCGGAAATCGCCCGCGTGCAGAAAATTAAAGCGGATGAGACGGACCTTCCACTTCGAACCGTTAAAGTGATCGATAACTATGTTCTCAGTCTTAAGCGAATTGCCGATGCGCCTCAGGCGAAGGACGAGCTTCGCAAGAAGATGTTTGCGGGTTGGCACGGGGTCAGAAACGCCCTGGTGTGGAGCGGCTCCTGGGCGGCCTATATCGGCGCCGCGACGGGCGGGGTGGCTACGTTTCCGTTTTATGGCCTTGGAAAGTTCGCGGTCGGCGTGATCCGAGGAGAGCGCTTGAGCCGTGAAGAAATTCACAGCGATAAAGGTGTCCTGGGCGATCGAGCTTTTGAAGGCGGGATGTTTGTTACCGGTGGGGCCGTTGTCAGCGCGATTCTATTTCAAACTTTGATGGCGACCGGACCCGTTGCCCCGGCCTACCTTGGGCTTCAAGTAACCAACGCTGTCGCGCTTCTGATCGCCTGCGGTTCAGCTCTGGAAGGAAATCCACGTGCGGAACGCGTTTGTAAGAATCTGAAAAGCATCTATGCGTTCTTTTCGAAAAGCACGGACTGGGCTGCAGTGGCTGGCGTCGAAACGCATAAGTTCTTCGAGAAAAACGTTCCGGTCGTTCTTCGCCGCAAGAAGGTCGTCAGCACCTGGGTTTGCGATAACGCCAAGCACAGTGAACGTGTCGTTCGCCGGGTATTGATGAGACATGGTGAGGGCCTGGCGAAAGTGGATGGGGTCGCCAGTGTTGATCCAGGCAAGACGGACTACCACCCGGTAAGCAAGGGTTGTATGTCGATCATTATTACTCTGAAGCCGGGGTTTGTGGTCGACGACGTGGAAGACGTGATCGGTCGCGTAGTGGACGGGATTTTCGTCGACTATAAGCTCGCTCCCGCGCCGACGCCGAGTCCGTCGCCTTCGGCTACGCCAGACGAATAGTCGGACGCATCCCTGGTGCCTTCAGGGGGTCTTCAAGGTGCCTTCGTGGCGCCCAGAGAGGCCGAACGTGATCAGTCCTTTTCGCAGTCCTGGAGCTCGGTCGTTAAGATGAGCTGCGAGGCGCTGACTTTCGCTACACCTTTGAATGGCTTTGCGTCCATGACGAGCGCGAGGTTCGCCCTGAGATTTTCGCCCGAGCCGCATCGGGTTTGAACCCGCGTCTGGCCATCGATGTAACGAGCTGTGTGAAGCGGCACGCTGGTCGCTTGAATTCGCGGTCTGAGGTGTGCACCCGGTGTTCCCGGAAAAAACGTTTCCACTTTCACGTTTACCGCTGCCCCAATCGGGAGGTCGAGCTGAGTTTCAATTCTCTGGTGGGTGATCGTCAGTCGTTTCCCACGAGGAACCGTAACAGGCATTGAAAGGGTGCAAGGCGCGTGAACGAGAGACGCTTCAGCGCCTGCGTCGAGCTCGACTTTGAATTCAGGAAGTTTGAGAGTGATGACGCTGTTTTCGAGCTTCGCTTCGGCGAGACCTTTGCAGCCTGCGCCGCCCACGACGACGGGGCCGAGCTGGAGTTCTTCGGCAGCGAATGCCTGGGATGCGATTACAGTGAATGCTACTGCTAGCTTTAGAATGACCGGTAAGAGCTGAGTCGCGACTCTCATGCCTTCAAGCTAGCGGCGTTTCGGCGACGAACCAAGTCGAAAGAACGGCCCGCCCAGATCACGACTCCGCACCGCGCCGTCGTTGAAAAGAGGAAGAGGGCCCTGAACCCACCGAGCGGCATCGCCGCAGCCGAGAACCTCCCGCCGAGATAAGTTCCAGTCGCGCCAGCGAATCCATTCATCGCGGCATAGAGGGCGAAGTAGGCGGGCCCTCGGCCTTTGGGAGTGTTTTTGAGCAGGAGTGCCGTGGTGATGAGTTGAAGCCCGGATCCGGTCACTCCGCTGAGAAGGTAGTCAAACGGAGCCCAGAGCTGGATCTGGCTGGGTGAACCGAAGCTGTAAAACAGGGGCGAGAGCGCGATGACGGGTGCGCAGTATTTCAGAACCGCTTCCGGCGTCGCCGCGCGGTCGATCCGTCTTCCCCAAGTCGGTGCGGTCGCGAATGCGCCCACGCTCGAGAGCGTGGTCCAGAGAGCGACTGAGCTCATCGGGATGCCGAGTTCTCGGGTGAAGTAGTAGGGGAAGTAGGGGCTCGCGAGCTGGATCGATCCATTGAATGCGGCCGCAATCGTGGCAAACCGCATGAACTCAGGATCGTGAAGGGGCTCTTGAATCGATTCGAGGAAACTTTGGGTCCGGCGAGGCGTATATTTGGATGTGCTCGAAGTACTTGAAGTGCTCGATGTACCCGATATGCACTGAGAAGCTGTCGGCTCTAACGTCTGGTCAGACCCTTGGATGGCGATTTCGCTTTTGTCTGGCTTCGGCACGGAGGGTTCTGCCACTCGCGAAAGAAGGAAGGTCGACGCGATCCCGCAGGCAATCGCCAGTACCGCGATTATGCCGTAACCTAAATAATACCCGTGTGGCTTCCACCCAATCCAAGTGGCCGCGATCGCATTTGCCGCGACCGCGGCAAGCATTCCGAAACGCTGCTTATTGGCGAAAAACCGCCCGCGCTGCTCGGCCGGAATAAGCTCGCGAATCCAAGACATCCAGGTCATTCCCGTCGAACCACCGAGAAGCGAGGCGAAAAAGCTCGTCAGCGCGAGAATGATGAACCAAGTGTCGCGAGGAAATGGAGCTCCGCCGTGTGCCTGCCTGATCGCCCAGGCAGCTGCGAGAAACGTAGGAATGAACCAGAGGGAGCGTCCCACTCGAGCGACCCGAATGGTGTAATCTTTCGACGAACGAAATCGCTGATACGCGAAGAGTCCAAGAAGCTGGCCCACCGACCCGATCCAAGGCAACGACGTGATGAACGCAAGCAAGGGCAGCTGCACCTTGAGTTCGCCCGCGAGTCCACTTAGGTAAAGCGGACCGACCCAAGTATCGAGCGCGGTTCCGAACGCGCCTTCCCAATAAAGAAGATTGAAGCCCATCCTCTTCAGTCTGAAGAAAGATCGGGTTTGGCATCAATGAATTCTTATGTAGGGCAGGTAGAATTATAGGCTGCTTGGTTGTGCGGCCCATCGTTTTCCGCGCCCGGCGTATTCTGCGAACGTGGTCGTATTCTGCCACCACGAAAGACTAGCGGACTTTCAGCTCGAACTTCTTGGAGCGAGCGGCACTCGTTTCCTACTTCTTCTTGAACAAAGCCTCAGCAGCCGCCTTTGCCGCATCACGGTTACTGGTCCCGCCACTTCTCGACGATGGTTTGAAATAGTCGCAGAAGTTTGAACGCTCTTTTTCGACCA
>FSTM01000119.1_pt1 | contig 10184 bp, 7 predicted proteins | sample 1636911 | NCBI WGS metagenome assembly FSTM01 (sample SAMEA3914816, study PRJEB12502) | metagenome | biome: forest; material: soil | place: USA | collected 2011-09-16 | depth 0.3 m
CATTTCCGCGAACCGTGGTCGGCTTCGCACCCAGATAGTCGGCATGTTGCTTATCAAAGCAAGTAGCAACGACCTGATTGTCTTTCACCAGTTCCAGGCGAGGTTGAAGCAGGCCTTGGTCTGAAACCGCAGCGGTGTCGCCGCCGAAGTCGAGAGTCGGGTCGAGAGTGATGGTGAGAAGATCTCCGTTTGCCTCGGGAATGAGGGGTTCGCCGATTTTCACGAAGGGAAGTCGGTTGTAAGCACTGACCGCCGAAAGCTGGCCCAGGTGCCCGTTGAAAAGAGTGGCGAGCACTTCGGCATCGACGATGACGGAGTATTTTCCGGTTGCAGGCTTTTTCACGTCGAGCGAATGCTCGGCGCGGAAACTGGTTTCTTCGAAGAGTTCGCCAATTGAAAGGTCGTCTTCATTCACAGACCACGAAGTATTGAGGTACTCGTCTGACTGCATCTCGCCGGAAGGGAGCTTTTTCGACATCGAGTAAGCGGCTTCGACGTAAATGCGGCTCTGAGAAGCACGGTGGGTCAACCCGTTGCTCAAGTGAAGGTCACGATTCTGAACCGAGAGAAAAAGCTCGGCCGAATTGAAGGCTGTCGCGCGCTTGGCTTCGACGGCTTTGCGAACCTGGTCGCTCAGACGTTTCACTGAGCCTTCCAGGTCTTCAGCCATTCTCGGGTCAGTCGTTTGAACTTTTGGCAGCTGGGTTGGGATATCCTTCGGAAGTTCCCACGCCTGGTGGTCGGTCTGAAGCGCGGCTGCGATGGCATCGTCAAGCTGCGACTGCAGCGGCAAGGCAGTGAAGAGTTTTTTGGTGATTTCGCCCTGACGGCCCTCGCGACCCAGATGAACGAAAATGCGGGCCGAAATGGACTGAGAATGGCTTTCACGATCCTGGTCCACGGCAAGCGATGCCTGTGACCGGCTCGGATCTTCATTCAGAAAATAGCGCTCACGGCGATGCACATGTTCTTGTGAAACGATCCAGGCTTTGACCTCGGTTCGTTTGGAGAGGTTCGACTTTAATTGATCTAGGGTCCAGCTCATGATTTCGTTCCGTCTCTATCCAAGGGTCACGCCGTCAAGCAGCAGGTAAGGGCCGCCGCAGCCAGCGTAGACGAATTCTTTGTGATACTTGCCGCAACCGCCGGCGTCGTTGAAGGGATGCTTGGCTGTGTCGGCGCCGTCTTTACTAAAATCGATCTTGCTCTTACCGATGATCGATTCAAGTACGTCGGGTGTGTAGCCGGTCATCTGGATGTCGCCACCCGCGGGGCCTTTCAACACACGTCCTGTCAGCTTTCCGGCTTTCACTTCTTTCAGGTACTGAATACCGACCTGGATGCCCATGCCTTTCGGGTCTTCCATTCCGCCTGCCGCTTCGGTGGCGAGAAAACCATCACCCATGCGTTCGACGAGCTCGTCGAGCGTCGAATGACCGGCGCTGAAATAGGTGTTGGTTTGGCGGGTGTACACGCCGTTTGACCAGCTCTCACGTTTCCCGTTCGCGGTACGTGGCACTCCGAGGCGGAGTGCGGAAGTCAGGTTGGTCATCGGTGACTTGAGTTTGCCCTGGTCAAGAAGCACATGCTCCTGTGCAAGCCAGCCTTCTTCGTCGAAGAAGTAGCTTCCCCAGGCGGCGTAATTCTTTCCGCCGTTTGAGAAGATCGCCGGATTATTCAGAATCGTCGCGTGCTCATTACCCACGCGCTCGCCACTCTTATGAAGTTCCCAGGCTTTGCTTCGCCCACGAGCGCAGGTGTCGCCTTCCTGAGAGTGACCGAATGCTTCATGAGCAAGAACACCGGCGAGCGTCGGACTAAAAAGAACGCGGTATTTACCCGGGCTCAATCGGTCTGCATTTTTCAGTGCACGCAAATCACGAAGCAGGACCCGGATATCATCGTCATTGAATTCTACCGCTTCAAGTCCGCCCAGACCGCCGACGCGGTTGAGAGTCCGGTCTGCACCCGACATCGTGACGACGGTGAGTGCGAGACGGAAAAGGGCTTGTGAAAGATTCGATTCGCGATCGATGAAAAGCGACTCTTCTTCGGCGAAGGCTTGGCGCGCCATGATGTAGCTCAAGTCCTCGATTTCAACTTTCTCCTCGGGCGCCAGTTCGAGAGATCGCGCAACGAGTGCCTTGAGCTCGGCGAGTCGTTTTTCAGTCGTAGGAAGACGTGGGTCTTCGGCAAAGGAGATCCCGAAATGTACGGGAGTTTGCGCGTTCGCGCCCTTGGGAATCTGACTACGAATTTCGTCTTCGAGCGGAGATTTGAGACGTTCGGTCCAAGTCGGGGGCGCGTAGGTTCTTTTGGCGATTCCAGCGGCAGGTTTAGAGCGCTCAACACGTTCGGCAAGTTCAGTGGCCGAACGGCGAAGCGCGGTGAAATCCAAATCATCCGTCGCTTGTTCAAAGAGTGTGTAGCCGTCGTACACGCGAAGTACCGCACCCATGCTCACGTTTTCCGAAACGTTCGTCTGGCGGAGATTGGCCATGTAGGTTCGCGATTTCTTCCGCTCGAAGAAGATCGAGCCGTACCAGTCCGGCTTTTTTTCGAGCAACGGGAGCAGGGTGGGAAAGAATTCACGGAGTGCCTGAAGGTCAGTAGAAAACGACGCCCGCTTGACGGTCTGTGTGGCCATAGTCTTACGAAACTAGCTGATATTGCTCGTTGAATCCAGAGTCGCCTGTGTTAGCGTTTTTGCAACATGTCATCGAAACTCATTCGGGCGTTTAGCAGCTGGAGAATGGCGACAGTCCTTTTGTTCGGTTTTTCCAGCGGGATACCGCTCGCCTTGACCGGCAGCACGCTTCAAGCCTGGATGACAGTTGAAAAAGTTGACCTTACGGTTATCGGGATCTTTGCCCTGGTCGGTTTGCCCTATACGTTGAAGTTTCTCTGGGCGCCGGCAATGGACCGATACGTTCCACCATTTCTCGGCCGCCGCCGGGGCTGGATTTTGATCACTCAATTCCTGCTGATGATCATGCTCTCGGTGATGGCCCTCTCGAGTCCGTCCGGCGCACCGGGCATGCTCGCGCTGGTTGCCTTCTTGGTCGCGTTCTGTAGTGCATCGCAAGACATCGTGGTCGATGCGTACCGAACTGAAATTCTCAGCGAATCCGAGCGCGGAATCGGTGTGGGCATCTACATCATGGGCTACCGAATCGCGATGATCGTCTCGGGCGCCTTGGCGCTCGTGCTCTCGGATCATCTTTCTTGGCGCTCGGTTTATCTGACCATGGCGTCTGTTTTCGCGGTTGCGATGGTCGTCACCTGGTTTGCCCCCGAGCCTGAGCACCGCGCCCCGCCGCCGAAGAGCATGGCTGAAGCCATCACCCTTCCGCTTCTCGATTTTTTCAAACGCCGGGGAGCGATCGAGTCTCTGATTTTTATTCTGCTCTACAAGCTGGGCGATGTAGCCGTCGGCAGCATGACGATGCCGTTCATGATTTCGATGGGTTTCAGTCGCACCGAGATCGGTGCCGTGAATAAAGGGATGGGCCTTGCCGCCACCATCGTGGGCAGCCTTTCGGGCGGAGCCCTGATGATGCGTCTCGGTCAATATCGCGCACTCTGGGTTTTCGGAGCGCTCGCGGCCTGCTCGAATCTGACGTTCATGCTCCTGGCGCATACCGGAAAAAGCTATCCGGTGATGATCAGCGCGATCGGGATTGAGAATTTCGCAACGGGAATGGGAACGGCCGCTTTCTCGGCTTTCCTCATGAGCCTTTGCAACATGAGATTCACCGCCAGCCAGTACGCGTTGCTCACGAGCCTCATGGCGATTTCCCGCGTCTTCATCGGTTCGCTCACCGGCTGGATGGCAAAGAGCCTGGGTTGGGAGCTCTTCTTCCTGACCTGCTCAAGCATGGCGATCCCAGGGCTTTTGATGCTCTTCCGCTACTCGAAGTGGATGCGCACCGACATCGACGAAACACCTCAGGGCTCGCTCAGTTACTCGCAGTAGCCTTGAAGCGAAATTCCCATCAGATGCATTGAAGCGTCGATGGCGTCGTCTGAATCTGGATCGTCGGGCGTCGGCATGTCGACGGGTTTGTGATCCCCGTCGTCGTCATCGCCCGGGTGCGGCTTCATTGGATGGCTCTTTGGAAGTTTCCTCAGCCGTAGATCCGGGTTCGGATGGGTCATTCCCGTGAGGCGATAGCCATCCGAATCAGGGGTTGGATCGTAAGTGATCGGGCCCGAAAAAAAGTCACGGCCGTCACACCGCATGATCATGTAGTGAGGCCATTTCTCGGTCCAATCGTGTTTTCCGTAATGCCCGATCATGACCTGCACATCGCAGTTATAGAAGCCCTTCTTGAACCCCGAGAAACGGCAGCTGAAGTCGATTGGAAAGCCTCGCGGAAAATCCGTACGTTTCTTTCCCAGCGCAAGGGCGTTGAGGGGACTTGAGATCAGTGAGACCAGAATGAGGGCCGCGAAAAAGAGCGCTACGCGAGTCATGGGGCAAGCGAGCTGCAACAGCGGTGCCTGGGTCTTAGATCAAAACGGAGGCTGTGGAATACCCTTCACGCCGATGGCGCGTTCAAAGTTCTTAAAGCTCTGATGCGTATCATCGAGAACGCGGCGTCCAGGGACGAGCATCGGCTCGTTCGGGTATTCGGGTTCTTGCCCGCGAATCTGCAGCGGGCCGCATTTCTCGCGGATCTCTTTGCGCGCGAGTTCGAATTTCTTCAAATCGTCTTCTTGAGTGAGCTCGAGCTCCGCGATGCCTTCAGGTTGATAGCGATAAAAAGAAGGGACTTCTTTTGACCAAAGCATCGGGGGCGAATAGAGCGGCTTGATCTGCGGTTCGGAATGGCCGCGCTTGCGATGTGCGACGCTTGCGTTCAGGTCGACGACTTCGCCGAATTGAGTGGCCACCCAGAAATGAAAGTATTCGCCCCAACATCCGGCCCAGACAATCGTATGGTCTTCCAGAACTTCGACCCACGCGACTTGGCCGTACATGACGCGCGATTCGATTCCGAAGCGTTTCAAGGCTTCGACACAAGCAGCAGCGACCATCAGAGGTACTTCGTTTCGGTCACCCGTCAGTCGGTCGATGACCTTGGTGACGACGCGAGAAACGTTCGCCACGATATCGAGAGGTGTTTCAGTTTGGTCCTGAATTTCAGGAAACTCAGTGCTCAAAACGTACGACCTCCGCCCATCCAGCCACCCGAGATCAAGGCCAGGGTGAGCCAGCCAGCTAAGAAGAGAACTCCACCGATCGGTGTGATAGCTCCGAGAATTTTAATGTCCGTAAGCGCCAAAGCATAAAGGCTGCCTGAGAAGAAAACGGTGCCGATCAAAAAGCACCAGCCCGGAGCAGTGATTGAAATATGGGGTTGGGTTTTTGCGAAAATGCCGAGCGCGAGAAGAGCCAGCGCATGAAACATCTGGTACTGCGCAGCCGTATGGAAAACGGCCAGCATCTTCGGGCTCAGTTTTTCTGAAAGCGCGTGTGCACCGAAAGCCCCCATGGCGACGCTGATCAGGCCAGAGAAGGAACCGCAAACCATCCAAAAAGAGCCGTTCATAGAAGTTCCAATCCCCGGGTGATCATCTCTTTTTTGTCCTGTCGTGAATCGGCGATATCGTGGAGCCGGTCCAGCAATGTGGACTCCCAGATTGGCTGAAGCTTGGATTTACGAACGAGCTCAAGAAGTTCGAGCCTGAGTAGCCAATCTTCAGGAAACTGGCGTTCCAGCTCTGCATGGATCTTCGAGAGAGTCTTTTCGGTTTCGGCTGAAGCAGCAGCGTCTTCGCGCACCGCGCGGACCTGAGCATAGAGCTGATTCAGCTCACGGTTCTCATCCGTTAAATTGCATTTTGGATGCTGGGGCTTTTGCTTAAAGCCGCCGGTGCCGCGCAAATAGGCCCCGCGATCGGCCGCGCCACCAAAGACAGAAGCGACGACGCTGCCAGCAGCGAGATCGAAAGTTCCCCACTCGGGCCGGTAGAAGATTTCATTGCCGCGGGCGATGCGGCACTGATCAAAAGTCGCGACTCGAATATTTCCGTCACGTTCGACGCAAGACTTGAGGACACCTTGAAGCACGATGCCGGAAGCGAATTCCAGAGTTCCGACTGAGGAGCCGGTGAAGCCCAGGCCTTCGAGTTCTTTTCGGGAAAGCTCGGCGACGGTCTTTCCCAGTCCAGCGATCGGTCCTAGGGGAGTGCTGTAACCCTGTGAATGGTAGCTGGGTCCGTGTCCTTCGAGTTCATGGTCCGCGATCGCAAGCTGGCTCGGGCCCGCGAGCTTTAAGAACTCGACGTCGCCTTTCCGGCTGACGATGAATCGTTCGACCACGCCGCTGAGCTGAAGCCCGCTTTCAAGCTGGACCGTCGTCACGGTCGCCGCACGTTTGGCTTTGTCCAACCCTTCGACGCCACCCTGGCGGAACGCCATTTTATAGGCAAATTCTTCGAGAACTTCGGAAAGTGCCGGAAAGTCAGGTGTGATGAAGAGCTGTGGCTGCGGGCGAGTGATGTCGTAGTTGACGTTGATGCAGCTGAGCGAGAACGGAATTTTCTGAACGGCTGGCTTCAAGCAGTTAAAGCTTTCGCCTACTGAAGAGAGCAAACCCGCGCCGTAAATCTTTGGATTGTCGACCGACCCGACCAGGCCGTACTCGACGGTCCACCAGTTCATTCGCGCAAGCAGAGTGGCTTCGCTCAGATAGTCGACACCTGCCAGAGCCTGATCGAGGCGCACCTGGGCTCCGTCGATTTCCGCTGCCGTCGATTTTGGGTTTTCCTTGATATCGGAAAGGAGGCGAATCGCCTCGTAGACTTCCATGTCCTTGCTCGAAAAAATCGCCTTTCGAGCAATCTCGCCGTAGCAGCGCAGGTAGCTGGCGTATTCAGGGTCGGCCAGAATCGGGGCATGTCCTGCGGCTTCGTGAACGATGTCGGGCGCCGGTGTGTAAGCCAGGTGATCGAGAGTTCTCATCTCGCAGGCGATCGGAAGAATTCCAAGGGACTGAAATTCCATGAAGGCAGCTGGCGGAATGAATCCGCTGACCGGAACCGCGCGCCAGCCAAAGCGTTTCAGCTTCGCGTCCATTTCATCGACCAGCGGAATGCGCTCGGAGCTGATCCCGGTTTCCTGAAGACCGGCCAAGTACTTGGGGTGAGCGTTCTTCGTGAAGAACGCCCTCGAAATGCGCAGAATAAATCGCCAGCTCGCGTGGTCGATCGGCGTATAGAGCGAGCTGTCTTGGTGGGCGATAAACGGCTTCAGGTGATCCGGAATCGTCGCCACGGCGCTGCGAAACGGCATGGATCAGAGATAACCGAACGATTCCAGGATCGCCAGTTTTTGTGCGACTGTGCTAGTTTGCACCCTATGAGCACCGACAATAATCAACCCATGCGCGAGCCTGAGCACCAGGGGCCCATCTGGACCCATCCTTATATGCTGTACATCGTCCTGACCGTGGTCATTTTCGCGGGAATGATTTTAATCGGCTGGTTGGCTCTGGAAAACGGTTGGATTCCGAGTCGCTCGGTACACTAAAGCTGCGGGGCCGAGCGATCGAGCGATAGACGGGATAGGGTTCCGTCCTCGTGGATGATTTCCAGACGGTTTGAACTCGCTCGATACGCGATCGCTCGGGGCGGTGACTGTGAAGTATCCGAGGCTTCGCTCAGGGCAATGATCTGTTCAGGGGCCTGATCGCTGAGTACCCCAGCCGCGAGAGAGAACACCAAGACGCGACGACGGTTGCTCTCGAGGACGAAGAGCTTGCCGTGGGCCGAATCGATCGCCACAGACGTTGGCGCGTCGAGCTCAGTTTTCTTGCCCGAAAGAGTAACGACTGGAGCTGGGCCGGGAAAGGCACGTGGAACCAGCGTGACGGAAGCCTTCTCGGCATCGACGAGAGCCAGGGTACCCGTTTTGGAGTCCACCGCGATTGAGCGAGGGTCCCCGAGTTCAGGGGTGGTCGCCGCATCGAGAACTCGGATCGGCGCCACATTACCGGGGACTTTGGCCGAGAAGGTGAGAATTCGCTTCGGTTTTGACGTCAGCACCGAGATTTCGTTTTTCGCGCCGTCAAGCGTGAGGGACTGAATTCGAGCAAGCTCGGTGTTCTTTCCCGAAATCCAAGCATCGGAATCCGGCCCGGCCTTCAGCATGCGAATGAGAATAAGACTGCCTCGTGCGGCGACAGCGTAGGACTGATCCGCCGAAACCTGAATCAGCCACGGTGGCGCGCTTCGAAAAACGAGCTCGCCACAGCTGGCGTCGATATACGTCGGGCCATCGCCCGATCCCAGACGTGCCGCCTGCGCCTCACAGTTTTCGAGAGCCGCTTGGGTCGCGGGGTCTTTGGCAGTCGCGTGTTTGTACCAGGCCAGATCTTGCGCGGCCGCGTGGGTCGCGAAAAAAGAGGCGAGTGCGACAAGAATCGGCGTGAGCTGAGCGGTCGTTATTTGCATGTGTACACCGTCACAATGTATTTAAAGCTTGTGTCGCAACCGCCGTCGACCAGAGGCTGAGCGCCTGTATTGTAGTCGGCCCAGATCGTGGAAGGCGTGCTGAAATCGCTGCAGGTGCTGCCGTTGGTGGCGGCAGGCCAGCTGGGCGTCGTGGTTCCACACTCGCGGATGAACCCTTGGAGCTGGAAGTAGTACGGAGTTCCGCCGCCGCAGAAACCGTTGCCTGCGGCCGAATAGGCGAGCTGGGTCTGAGTTCCCGACGGTGCATCGGCGATCTTGATTTTCTGAGTCAGGCCCTGGGTGGTGCAGCCACCTGAAGGAGCCGAGGTGCTGTTGTAGCTCGGTGAAGCAGTCTGGAAACTACCGGCGACCCACGTGTAGGCCAAGCTTCCGGTCATTGCATTCGTCGTCGTTCCGCCGCTCGTGGCCGTCGCTTGAAGAGTCGCGTTCTTTGTACCGCTGGTCGCGCCGACTTGTGCCGCGAGGAAGGTTGCTTGAACGGTGCAGGTCGCGTTGGTCGCCAGGGTGCTGCCGTTGCAACCGTCCACTCCGAAGCTCCACATCGATGCATCGGTACCCGAGATCGAAGTTGAAATCGTCGAACTCGTGGTTCCACCCGTATTTTTCAGGGTGTACGTGAAAGTGGTATTTGCGTTCACCGAGCCGTAGTTGGCTGGGTTCGGTGGATTTGGGCTGGAAGCGCCGACGACCCAGCCCAGGTTTGCTGGTGAAGCGGTGATGGTAATCGAAAGGGCTTTGGTGGTGGAACCGCCCGTGTTCGTAGCGGTGACCGTGTAGGTCGTGGTTCCGGTAACTGCAGTAGGTATACCGGTGATCAAACCGGTCGTCGTGCTCATGGAAAGCCCAGCAGGTAGTGCGGGTGCCACCGCGTAAGTGACAACGGTGCCTCCGGAGTTCGAAGGCGTGTTGGTCGAGATCGCGATGTAAGTCTGATAGGAAGGCGAGTTGCTGGTGTAGGTCAGTGAGGTTGGGGCTGCGTCGATCACGGTGATATTGATCGCCTTCGTCGTCGAGCCACCGGTGTTCGTAGCAGTGACCGTGTAGTTCGCGGCGGTTGCGAGCGCTGTTGGAGTTCCGGAAATGATCCCGGTGGTCGTGCTCATCGAAAGTCCCGCCGGAAGCGCCGGCGCAATCGCGTAGCTCACAACGGTGCCGCCTCCGTTAGACGGCGTATTGCTCGTGATAGCGGTGCCCTTGGTGTAGGTCACCGGTCCTGGGGTCGAATAAACGAGTGCGCTTGGAGCGACGTCTTTCACGATAATGGTGAGAACTTTGGTCGTCGATCCGGTGACGTTCGTTCCAGTGACGGTGTAGGTGTTGCTTGCTGCGACAACCGTCGGAGTCCCGGTGATCAGGCCGGTCGTAGGATCCAATGAGATCCCAGCAGGAAGTGCGGGGCTGACAGAATAACTCGTGATGGCGCCCCCCGTGTTCGAAGGGGTGTTCGTCGCGATCGCGGTACCCTTCGTGTAGGTTGGTGTGGCCGTCGTGTACGCGAGTGCGGTTGGAGCAAGGTCATTGACGGTAAGAACGAGGCTCGCGGTTGCCGATCCGCCGGTGTTATTCGCGCTCACCGTGTAAGTAGCGGTCGCGGTGATTGCCGTCGGGTTACCCGAGATCTGACCGTTCGCGGCGTTCATCGAAAGGCCTGCGGGAAGTGTAGGCGAGACCGTGAACCCTGTAACGGGTCCGCCACCTGTGAC
>FSTM01000064.1_pt1 | contig 10095 bp, 7 predicted proteins | sample 1636911 | NCBI WGS metagenome assembly FSTM01 (sample SAMEA3914816, study PRJEB12502) | metagenome | biome: forest; material: soil | place: USA | collected 2011-09-16 | depth 0.3 m
CAGTTTCACTTGAAGACCGAGTGGGAGCTCGCCGACTTCGTCAAGAAAAAGTGTCCCGCCGTTCGCAACTTCGAAGAGCCCGGGCTTGTCGGAAACCGCTCCAGTGAAGCTTCCCCGCTTATGTCCGAAGAGCTCGCTCTCGATCAGGTTTTCGGGAATGGCGCCGCAATTCACCGCAACAAAGGGACGATCCTTGATCGGACCCGTTTCGTGAATCATCCGAGCGACCAGCTCTTTACCGGTGCCGCTCTCGCCGATCACCAAAACGTTCGTTTTGTTGGGAGCGACTTTCGCGATGAGACCCAGAAGTTCTTTAACAGCAGGAGATTGACCTAAGATCACGCGAGTAGACATTGAGTATCTAATGATGGGAGCCCAATCTCACGCGGTCAAGAAGGGACTCATCACGATCGTGTCAGATCGGACACACCCGCACTCGCGTAATTTGACTACCTGGGTTATGATTGCTCGATAGAGTTCGGGGGAACTACTTGAAACACACCAGCGCGCGCAACATCCATACGTCTATTCTTCGCTCGGAGTCGGGCCTCACTTTCGTCGAGGTGATGATCGCCGTCATCATCGGTGCCGTGATCTTGATGGCTGCAAACAGTAGCTTCGTCGACTTTATGAAGGCGCGAGTGAACTTCGGTAAAAAATCGCAGGCCGATCTCAGCCTGCGAACGGCCAATACCAACTTTGTCACGGCGATCGAATCAGCGACTTTCTCCGTACGCTTCCAAAACATGCCGATTGCGGTCTCAGGCTGCGCCGCCGATCCAACCAAGGCTTGCTTGAGACAGCTCGGCGAAAACAACACCTGGCTGGCGCCTACGTTTGCGGCATCAGACATTAGCTTTCCCTCGCAGGTGGCAAATACCGGTGCCCCACCGTCGATTCAGTTCTTTCGCGATGACGAAGGCACAATCACTCAGCTCGTGGATTCGAGCGTCCCCACTCTGAAGACGTCGGTTACGCAGAACTTGAAACTCTCTGCTGAAGCGATCACGACACCCTTGTTCGTGACGTATCCACTGACGGACGAGAACTCGCCACCATTCACCATTCTCAGAGCGACGACGGACGGTGCCTTTCTCGTCATGCCGGACTCATTCATGTACGGAAGCGAAGCAGGCACCGATAACCTTGTCGCTAAAAACTCTCCGGCTGGATTTCATAACTACAGCTTTTTCAAAGCATCCACGCTCGCGAGCTCAATCAATCAGCTCAAAGGCTTGATCTTGATTGTTTATAACTCGAACAACTCACAACAGTTCGTGGCCAAGGCGATCAAGAATGTCATTCGCTGCTCTGACACGGCGAAGGCGTCTCAAGCCGAGCTCTCTTCTTTGGGTGATTCCGCATCAAGCTGCATCCCTTACGACTACAGGGGAAGCAAGGAAGACCAAGCTGGTATCGCCATCAGAAATACTGAGCTCGCCAACCCTGCCAATAAGCTGGTCGCCCTTGAACTCGAGTCTTTGAGCAACAAAACGAACGCCCGTTTTTTCAGCAACTATTTTCCAAGCAAGGATCAGCTCGGTTTTTCAGCGGCGACGACAGGCCTGAGCTGGCCTGCGGACAACGCGCCGGAAGCCTATTCGCTTCCGAGCACCACCAGCAGCTTTGTCGATAGCCACTATCCATTAGAATTTCAGGGGCCGACAGAAGACTCTGGCAATGGCACCGACACTCGCCATCTCTTGCACTACGTTTCCAACCAGCTCAAAGGTCAGATCTACGGTGTTCCGGCCGTCGCGACCGCCTACTACATTAAAAATCCAGGCACGGGCTCGAAGCAACTCGTCGCCAGCAATTTCGACGTGAATGGCAGTGGATCCGCCGGCACCAAGCTCGGTGATCGTGAAACGATTTTGAACGAACAAATCACAGGTCCGGTGATATTTGCCCGCCGTCTCGGAACACTGACCGTAGGGATGTACATGTATTCCACTTCAGCGGATGCCACTGCCAAGAAAACTTCGGCACTTTGGCTTCCGCAACCAAGCCTGTTAGGGGGGCTCGATCGCTTCGCGGCGACCGGGTTTTAATTAGGGGGTAGTATGAAATATCAAACTGCGTTTCTCGCTGTTCTGATCTCGCAAACTGCACTGGCCGGTACTTCAGCAAATAACGTCGTGTCAGGAACGATCTCAAACGTGATTCCGCTCGCAGCGCCCGCGAAACCTCAGTCGGTTTCGTATCCCGCTCCGGGACAGATCATGTTCGCGACCGACTTCGTCTGCGGCGACGGCGACGTATCAAGCTACGCCTCACGCAACCCAGGCTGGAAGGTCTACGACATCGGTAAGTATGGAACGACCGGAAAAGTAACCGTCGTGATGGGGTACTGGGTCGCTTCCGATACCGTCGCGTCGGCGAACTCGCAGCTCCCTACTTCGAGCAACTTCTTTCCCATTGCCTATACTCAACCGACGGCTGATAGCGACGGGAACACTGTCATGATGCCAGCCGGTCGTAAGATCGCAGGCGCGGATGATCAAGGAAGCAGTTCGAGCTTTCTCTATCAGCACCTGAAAGCCCTTCGAGAAGCATCGACGAACGCCTATGTCATGCCAGGATCCACCGCTGCGACTGAACCTAAAGTTCAGCTCTACGCGGGGGTGATGGGCTGCATCGATCCAATCGACCCGACCGCCTTGGCGCCAAGCGCGACCATTCCAGTGGCAGCTGAGCTTCTTGCTGGGTTCGTAGGAACAACCGCTCCGATTCCAAGCTCGATCTCTTCTGCGATCACAGGCGATCCGCTCACTCAGAAGAAGCTAAAGCTGAGCTTCGCTCCTTCTACGAGTGTGAACTCTTCAAACATGTTTGGAACTCTCTCGGTAACAACGGGCGGAGACTCACTGGCTGACGGTGTTGACGTCACGAGCGATCCTCTCTACGTGATGGCCGCGGCACTCCTTGCAAGCTCAAGCAGTACAGCGGGCCTGAGCCAGCTTGCGAGCGACCTCAAGACCAAGACGAGCTGCGAAGCCGTGGGTGGAGCATCGGTCGGAACACTCTGGTATGACCCGATCGGCATTCAAGCCGTTTGTGCGAGCTTGAACGGCGATGGAGTGGCTGACAAGATCACCACTCATCTCACGACGCCTTCGGACACTTTGAAAGCGGCTATTGGTCTTTCGCTTGTGAAAGCCGCCTTCATTAAGAAGGCGATGCTTCAGGCTTCTGCCCAGTACACCGCATCGGGGCTACGTTGTTTCGGGGCTCCAGGCAAGTACTGGGAAAACGTGCGACAGAGCTTCGTCTTCAATCTGACTCCGGATAACGGGCAGATGCAGGCCAAAATGGACAAGACGAAACTCATTCACCCTGAAGGCTTCTACGCCATCAGTCAGTACCGGTACTATCAGAACGCAAGCACGGGTGATTTAAAGACGGTATTCAACATGGGAGTCGATTCGGATGGAGGAACTCCTTCCGGAGCCGTCGCACTTCAGCGAGGCAGTTCGTCGAATCCACAGGCTGGAAACAGCCTGAGCGGTGCCGCAGTCAAGATGGACTTCACCTTCTCAGGTCTCAACGGCTGCGCGGCGGGGAAACCCACGCTCTGCACCGTCGACAAGAATGGCCGCAAACATTGCGGCTAATGGCTACTCACAGAGCACCCCGAGGACCACTTTTAGGGGCCCTCGGGGTGCTTTTTTTCCGGGGTCTTGCGACCATGAAAACTTTTCGCAACGAACACGGGCAGCTGGCCATTGTGGTTCCACTCACCTTGGCAATGGCCGTCGGTGGAACCATGCTCTGGGGCTACCAGAGGGCGGCCCACACCCAATACGCGGCATCTCGAAGCTCGATGTCCCTCGACACCCTGGGAAAACGGGTCGCAGGTCGGGTGAAGTACATGTTGGAAACGGGTCAAAGCACCTCCCTAAGTGCGAGCTGCACGGCCTTTCAAAGTGCTTTCATTCAGCCGGTTCGAGCCTTTCCCGTTTCGCTTCCCACCGGTCTACCGGTAACGACGGTTTCTCCGTACGTTTTTGACTCAGTTGCCGGAACCGTCGTTGCGCCTGACGATTGCTTTTTGATGAAGGGTGAGGACAAAGAGTTCTACCTGAAAGATTTCAAGGTCCAGGTGATCGAGTCTCGCCCTCCCGATATTCTTTCACTCACCACCGAGCTCATTTTAAAGGTCGATATGAGCGCGAGTGTTCCAGGAAGTGCGATGATTCGAGGAAAGCAATACTCGAAGCGACTTCTATTGAGCGTCGGGCGCCTTTCCAACTACGCACTGATTTTAAATGGAACGTCGCTGTCCGAAGGATCACCCGCGATAAAATTCAGCAGCGGATCAGGCTCAGCAAGCATATTGGGACAGGCACTCGTGACGGGTGGGCTATCGGGAGACCCTAGCCCTGTTTCATTTGATTCGATCGCCAACACAATTGCCACCGGCGGGCAAGATCCGCAAATTGCGCTGCAAAAGCCGGTTCTTGTTCGCGCGACACAGCTCGCACCTCCCGATTCCGCGACACTTCCCCGAGATATGTCCGGACTTAAAGTCGTTTTCAGGAATGGAATCCGGACCGGAGTTTTCTCGAAAGATCGGATCGAGGCGCTTCCTTTCAGCGACACGATGTTGAGCTCGGAAGTCTGGGACCAGGTTTATAGCTACAGGGACATCAATCCCCTTGCGATCATTCAAAACAGTCATGCAGCTGCCACTGTAGGCACGCTTACCCTCGACACGCTCGACTCATCGATGAAGTCGATCCTCAGTCCGACCATGTATGACACCGGTATGTCGAAATGGACGATCCCGCCCGCCGACATCAGTGCGACGTTCAGTACGAAGATTCCCGACGGGAGCGACAAGGGCATTACGAAACTCTCAGACACGTGTACGCCGGGTAATCCTCCGCGAGTGTTCGTTCACCAACGCAGCAAATCGAGCGGCTTTAACGTGAGCTTCGATTCGACCACCATCCATACTCTTTGCGGCTTGATATTCGTAGGTGGCACCGTCACCGTCACCGGATGCCCCGCGAACACCACCTGCACCATCATCGGAATGGTGATCGCAGATAGAATCGAATTCTCAGGCGCGGGCTCGTACATTCTTGCGAATCCCTATGATCCGGCCACGGTCGTTGGCCTCGAGCTACCACCGGGGCAAAGTGTCGCCGGGCTTCGAACGATCTTCCAGCAAACTGCCTCGAGCCTGGGATTTAACTTCCACGTACCGATCTTCAAGAAAATCCAGACTGGTACCGATTTCGGACGTTTTCGCCCGCTCGACATTCGAAACTATATGCAGAGGTGCACGGTAGGCACGACTGCATACGCTTGTCCCAGAGACACCATCACCCCTCCCGACAATGCGTCGCTTTTCACCCCCTCGTCAGGTAGCTATTCGGGAGAACACCTGGCCTGGATGATTGACGAGCTCAACTGATGACTAAAATCACGCACTCTGAATCCGGATTTAGTTTGGTCGAGGTGATGATCTCCTCGGCGCTGCTCTGCCTTGCGATCATCGGGACTAACATCGAATGGATTCAGCAGCAGCAGGCTCAATCCGGCTTGGACTTGCAGTTCAAGGCCAGAAACGTCCTACAATCCGTGATCTCACAGGTCGCGGGTAGCGCGAGCGAATTTCCGTCCTATACTTCTTCCGGATCTGACCGCCTGACTTACGTCGCATGCTTCGACGAACTCGGGGCCCAACGAAAAAATTCGACCGGAAAATCGAGCTTCACCTTGATGCAGGTTTCAGCCGACGCATTAAGCAAGCCCCTCAGTCTCACTTCGGGTTCAGGCGATGCGCCTGGAAACCGAATCTGTGCGAGCGCGGCGAACACATCAGCAATGACCGGTGGACTCGAGGCGCATGTTACCCCACTTGGCATAGGCACAAACGGGGAACGGCTGTTTCAGGCCGATGTTGTTATTCTTGAGATCTCGAACGCGGGGACGAACGGAAAAGACGCTCGTGCCTATCAAGCGAACGTAAAAAGTATTCGCCAGAACTTCAGCCTTTGATCCTCAGTTTTTCACGGACTTCGGGATCTCGAAATCGCGAGAGAACACCATCGATAAAATAATGATGGATGTTAAGGAAGATCGAAACCGACGATATCGCGAGCAGACCCGCGAGCTCGTTTTGATCGGCTGCGACCCGGGGAATGACGAAGAAGAGCAACGTACCCGCTATCATCGTGCCCGAATAAATCGCGGCAACTCGCAATGGACCGCCGCGATTCGTTTCGACCCGGTAGACGAACGGAAGGTACTGAACCGCATGAAAGACGGGAACCAATCCGATCAACGGCGTCTTCAATAGCAAGGGGTCAAACCAGCTCCAAAGCGATGCCACCGGCAGGAAGCCAAGAAGGCCAAAGGCCGAGCGTCTCGTATTCCTGAGCCAGTCCAAAACCCAGGTCAGGGCGAATACAATGAGGGTGAGCAGGAAGGCCTGGTGCACCCAGAATACCGTATCTTCGGAGAAACGAAGCGTGGTCATCGGGAAGCCAAAGAGATTGGCTCGCTTAAATGCCTGCTGTTGAAAGGCGTAGCCATAGCCCCCGATTCCCAGAAGCAAAATAAGAAGCAGCGACTTTTGAAGTGGAGAGGCTGGGCGTCCCGGCTCCGCGCCCATCCATAGAGAGACGCCGTAGGCTTGTCTGGCAAAATGCCAAATAAGAAGCGGCCAAGCGATTGTTCCCATCCAAACCAAAGTCGGTTCGTGGTGGGTGACCCAAACATAGAGAAGCGGAATCAGCAAAAACAGAGGAACTCCGAACGCGACCCACGGATGTCTTTTCCACGGCCCACTCGGGCCGTAAAAGAGCGCATAAGACATGAGAAAATGCGGATACGAAACAGCGAGAAGCAGCCATTTCAGCGTGTCCGGATCTTCAAAGGTCTTTCCTGTCTTCCAAAGAAAATACCCGGCAAAGGGAAGCGAAAAAGCCCCCAGGAAAACCCAGTCGAGCCTTGGGTGGATCAGATAAGGGCGTGCGCCCACCTGACTAGCCTCCACCGGCCATCTTGAAGATAGGGAGGTACATGGCGACCATCAGACCGCCAACGGTGCCTCCCAGGAAAACCAGAACTATCGGTTCGATTAGTTTCGACATCCCGCCGACTACCGTCTCGACTTCCTGTTCATAGAAGTCCGCGACTTTCTCGAGCATCTTATCGAGTGCGCCGGTGTTCTCGCCAACCATGATCATCTGCACGGCCATCTTCGGAAAGACGCCCAGGTTATTGATCGTCACCGCTAGGGGCTTACCGCCCTCGACTTCTGCACGAAGCTTACCGACCGCATCTTCAAGCACGGCGTTACCGATGGTGGCTTTGCAGATATCCACCGCGTCGATCAAGTTCACGCCTGCGCCAAGCAAGGTGTTCATCGTTCTTGAAAAACGAGCGATACCGCCCTTCTGAGTCAGAGACCCGAAAAGAGGCAAACGAAACAGGATCCGATCAAAGAAGATCCGACCTTCTTCAGTCTTCAAATAGCGTCGAATCGCGTAAAAGCCTCCGACGGACAGACCGATGATCATGGCGACGTTATTCACCATGAAATGCGACAGATCGATTACAAACTGAGTTGGCGCCGGGAGCTCTTGATTGCTGCTTTTCAGCATGTCTTCGAACTTAGGAATAACGAAAATCAGCATCAGGGCGACGACACCAACCCCGATTGAGATGACGATGATCGGATACATCATCGCGCTCTTGAGCATTTTACGAAGACGATCCGCATCCTCCAGATAACGACTCAATCGTTTTAAAATCTGATCGAGCGAACCGGATGCCTCACCCGCGCGAATCAACGAGACATAGAGCTTCGGAAAAATATTCGGATAGCCCGCAAGCGACTCCCAAAGGTAGCCGCCGGCCTGCACCTTGTTCATCACTTCGATAATGACTTGCTTCAGCCCGGCATGGGGCTGTTGTTCGGCCAGAATATCAAGACCCTGGACCAGTGGAATACCGGCGCCGATCATCACTTGAAGCTGACGAGTGAAAACGACGATTTGCTCAAGAGGCGCTTTGATTCCGGCTGAGGTCTTCGGCTTGCCGCCGAAGAGTGCAAAAATATCGGCGCCCGTTCCACCGGCGCCGCCACTCCCACCACCGGCAACCGCATTCACTCGCGTGATCTGCGTCGGACGGACACCTTGTCCGCGCAAGGCCATGCGAAGATCGCCCTCGCTGCCCACGTCGAGCGTGCCACTGACTTTCTTTCCCGCTCGGTCAACGCCCTGATATTGGAATGCGGCCACGTTTCAGAGCTCCCTTATTTCAGAGCCAGAAGCTGTTTAGAAATCTCTTCCGGAACCGGGCTCATTTCCTGCGCCATTTCCCGAGTGATCTTGCCCGATTTTACGAGCAAAAGCAGAGACTGGTTCATGGTCTGCATGCCGGTCTCTTCCTGACCTGACTGCATCAATCCGTAAACTTGGTGAAGCTTGTCTTCACGAATCAGATTTCGAATGGCCATGTTCGGAATGAAAATCTCGTGCGCGGCGACGCGGCCCTTTCCGTCAGCGGTCGGAACCAGCTGCTGGGCGACGATGCACTGAAGTGTGAACGAGAGAAGCTGCCTGACCTGAGTCTGCTGGTGCGGCGGAAAAACGTTGATCACACGGTTCAGTGATTGAATGGCACTGTTGGTGTGAAGAGTACCGAAGGCCAAGTGGCCCGTCTCAGCCATGGTCAGCGCCATTTCGATGGTCTCGACGTCGCGAAGCTCACCGATCAGAACGTAATCCGGGTCTTGGCGAAGCATGCGCTTCAGTGCAGAGCCGAAGCTTGGCGTATCGGTGCCGACTTCCCTTTGGTTCACGATGCAGTTCTTGTGCGGATGCACGAACTCGATCGGATCTTCGACCGTAATGATGTGACCAAACTCCTCACGATTCAGATAGTCGAGCATCGCGGCAAGTGTCGTCGACTTACCGGAACCGGTCGGGCCCGTGACCAAGACCAATCCGTTCGGGCGTTTGAGAACTTTCTTCAAAACCGCCGGAAGGTGGAGCGATTCAAAATCGGGAACCTGCATCGGAATGCGTCGGAAGACACCGCCCACGCCGCCACGCTGATAGAAGACGTTTCCGCGGAAACGGGCGACATCTTTAATGCCGAACGAAAAATCGAGCTCGGAATCGCGCTCAAACTCAGCTTTCTGTGCGTCGGTCAGAACGGAGTAGCAAAGCTCTTTCGTGTCCTGGTGGGAAAGCGCATCGGCCTTCACTTTCGACATCGAACCGCGCATGCGGAACTGAGGTGGAACGCCGACTGTGATGTGCAAGTCGGATGCGTCCTGTTCAACCATTGTTTTAAGAAGTGTGGGAAGACTGATTTTCGTCATGCTTAGTTCTCCATCGTGAGCGAAACGGCTTCTTCCAAAGTCGTGCGCCCTTCGGCCATCTTACTCAGAGCGGCCATTCGCAGGGTCTTCATGCCTTCTTTGACTGCCTGCTTTTTGATTTCGATAATGCTTTCGCCTCGAAGCACCATTTCTTTGAGGGTCTGACTGAAATCCAGTACTTCGTAGATCGCGATTCGGCCTTTGTAGCCTGAGTTATTACAGACCGCGCATCCCTTGCCTTTGTAGGTTTTGAGCAGCGCCGCCTGTTCTTTCGTGAATCCCAGTTCAACCAGCTTTTCGGAAGGAACTGGCGACTCGGCTTTGCACTTCACACAGATGGTTCTGAGCAGGCGCTGGCCGACAATCGTGTTCACTGAAGCGACGACCAAGAAGGGTTCGAGCCCCATGTTCATCAATCGCGTGATCGTGCTGGGCGCATCGTTCGTGTGCAGAGTGGAGAGAACCAAGTGACCCGTGAGCGCCGCCTGAACGGCGACCTCCGCGGTTTCGTAATCTCGAATCTCACCGACGAGAACGGTGTCCGGGTCCTGACGAAGCAGGGCGCGAAGAACCGCAGCGAACGTGAGGCCGATTTCTTTTTGAACCTGAACCTGGTTGATTCCTTCCAGGTTGTACTCGACCGGATCTTCGGCGGTAGAGAGGTTGTCGGTGATCTGATTCAACTCGGAGAGTGCGGAATAGAGGGTCGTGGTCTTTCCGGAGCCGGTCGGCCCGGTCACCAAAAC
>FSTM01000127.1_pt1 | contig 10072 bp, 9 predicted proteins | sample 1636911 | NCBI WGS metagenome assembly FSTM01 (sample SAMEA3914816, study PRJEB12502) | metagenome | biome: forest; material: soil | place: USA | collected 2011-09-16 | depth 0.3 m
ATCCAGACCGGAGAAATGATCGCCATTACCGGGGCTTCAGGCGTCGGCAAAAGTACCCTTCTGCATATTCTCGGCACCTTGGAGTCTCCAACGGGCGGAAAAGTCTATTTCGGACCCAATCAGCAGGAGATCTTTAAGTACTCGGAAAAGGCTCTTTCGGTGTTTCGAAACCGGGCTCTGGGCTTTGTATTCCAGTTTCACTACCTGCTTCCCGAGTTCACGGCACTCGAGAACGTGATGATGCCGGCACTGATCGCGGGTCATGCTCGCGGCGCGGCCGAAAAACAGGCAAAAGACCTGCTAAACTTTGTGGGACTTGGGCATCGGCTCACCCATCGACCGACCGAACTTTCGGGTGGAGAACAGCAGCGGGTGTCTATCGCGCGGTCCGTCATTTTGCGGCCTAAGCTCCTGCTGGCAGATGAATTAACGGGAAATTTGGACTCTGCGAACAGCGCGATGGTGATGGATCTTTTGGTGAAGCTCAACGGAGCAACTGGGGTGTCTATTTTGCTGGTGACCCACGATCTTGGGTTGGCCAAACAGATGAACCGAGTGCTCACGATGAAAGATGGCGTTTTCGTAAGCAATTCAGTTTGACTATCCCAGACGGGCAACCTAGAAGTTACCGTCTGTGCAACGCCTGGTGAACCGCATCATTTCTCCCGAGCTTCTGCTCGGGTTCGCTCTTTCACTCTGTCTCGTGCCGGGTCTTTCGGCTCAGGCACAACCGAGTTCCGAGGTGGCATCACCTGCGGCCTCCCGTCCAACGGAAATCAAGACAGCTTTAATCGAGCCTCTTCTCGGCTTGGACATCAAGAGCTTTGAAGTCAAAGGTACGCATCGAATTGAAAAAGACGCCGTTCTTGCGAAGCTCATCAGCAAAGTCGGTGAGCCACTTTCTACCACCTCGGTGAAGGCGGATATTCAAGCTTTGTTCTCGATGGGCTTCTTCGATGAGATTGAAGTTCAAGGCGACCGTGAGAACGGGGGCGTAAAGCTCAGTTACGTTCTCCGCGAGCGCCCAGTGATTTCCGGTATCGAGTTTGACGGCAACGAGCGCATCAGCTCGACCGATCTTCTTGAAGTCGTGAAGGTGAAGCAGTGGTCGATTCTTGACTTCAATAAAGTCAAAGAAGACGTCGCGCTCATTCAGAAGCATTACGAAGACAAGGGTTTCTATCTCGCAAAAGTGAGCTTCAGCGTGAAGGCGGTCGAGGGCAAGCCCGACCAGGTCGCGCTCACTTACCGAGTGAACGACTACGATAAAGTTCAGATCAAGAAGATTACTTTCCTCAACAATAAGCGCTTCAGCGATGAGAAACTGAAATCGGTATTGGGTGAGACTCGTGAAGGAAGCGCGCTTTCTTTCATGAACAGCTCGGGTAACTTCAAAGAATCGGCCTTCAAGACCGACCTTCAGCGCCTGACCTACTGGTACCTCGAAAACGGTTACGTGAAGTTCCGTTACGACAACCCGGTCGTCACTATCAGTGAAGACAAGAAATGGCTCTACATCACGATCTACGTGGAAGAGGGCGAGCAGTATAAAATCGGTAATTACGATTTCAACGGCGACCTTCTCTTCCCTAAAGAGGAGCTTCATGAAGAGCTCACTCTCAAAGAAGGCGACACTTTCAGTATTTCGAAACGAAACGCCGATATCCAGCGCTTGACTGAAAAGTACCAGGACCTGGGCTACGCATTTACGAACGTGATCCCGAAGATGGCGATCAAGGATGAGACGAAGACGGTCGACATCGACTACGTCTTTGAAAAAGGGAACCTGGTCCACTTCGGCGAGATCAACGTTTTCGGTAACTCGAAGACCCATGACAAGGTCATCCGCCGCGAGCTGCGAATTCGCGAAGGTGAGCTTTACAGTGGTACCAAGCTCCGTGTCTCGAAAGAGAACGTCGAGCGCTTGGGCTATTTCCAGCCAGGAGAGGTGATCTTCAATACGGTGACTCCAAAAGGGAAGCCGGACATCCTCGATGTTGAAATCACGATCAAGGAACGCTCCACCGGAACGATTACCTTGGGAGCCGGTTACGGCAGCGTCCAGGGCTTCTTCCTGACGACGCAGATCTCCGAGATCAATACCTTTGGTCGCGGACAAACGGTGAGCTTGGCTGCGCAGTTCGCTCGCGATAACCGCGCCAAGAGCTTCAACCTGGGCTTCACCGAGCCTTATGCGTTTGACACCAAGTGGGTGATGGGCGCGGACTTGTTCTACGTCTTCTTCCCAATTCCGAACAAATACGACACTCGTAAGTACGGGTTCAATTTGCGCTTGGGCTACCTGGTTCGTGACTACACCAACGTGTACTTCACCTATAAAAACGAGACGATCACCGTCCTGAGCCCGGATCCTTCGAACAGCCCAGCGGATGTCGCGGCCGACGACGGACTTCTTTCCAGTGTCGTCAGCAGCATCATTTTCGATAAGCGAAACAACCGCTTTGAAACCACGGGTGGCGACTATCGCAGCTTCTCTATTGAGGCCGCCGGTCTGGGTGGCGATAAGCGCTTCATCAAGATGGTGGCCAATAACCGCTTCTACCGCAAAGTGGTCGGCGACCTGGTTTTCCGAAACAGCATCGAAGCCGGTACCATCGTCAATCTGCAGGAAACGGAAGTTGCGCCTTCCGAACGCTTCTACCTGGGCGGTCCGAACAATATGCGAGGCTATAGCCTCTTCTCGGTGGGTCCGACTCGTGCGGTCGTCCGTTCCAACGGTGTTCCCGTGCAAGAGCCGCTGGGCGGTGTGACCGAAGCGTACGCTTTGACCGAGTTTGAATACCCGGTCATTCGCGAGGCAGGCCTGAAGTTCGTTACCTTCCTCGATATCGGTAACTCGTTCGGTCCGGATGACGCTCTGATGTTCCGTTCGAACTGGGGCGTGGGCTTCCGTTGGTTCTCACCGATTGGCCCACTGCGTTTTGAATGGGGCTTCCCGTTCAATCCACGGCCGACGGATTCCAGCTCGCAGTTCCAATTCTTTATCGGACCTCCATTCTAAGGCTGGGGCGGCTTGCTTGAGGCGTAAGTTTGTGTTTCTCTGCGGGGAATCGTTTTGAACTAACGCCTAATAAGGAACGTCGCCGTGAATAGCAAAGCAATCCGTAGCCTCTCCCTTGTAGTTATCTTTGCAGCAACATCTCTGACCTCCGCTGTTTCCGCACGCGCGGATGACGCCAACAAGATTGGCGTCGTCGATATGCAGAAAGCTCTTCAGAGCGTCGACGCCGGCAAGAAAGCCAAGTCGCAGCTCGAAAAAGAGTTCAATGCAAAGAAGCAGGATCTTCAGAAAGAAGAAGCTGCGATCAAAAAACTCGGTGAAGAATTCAAAAAGCAGTCGCTTGTTCTGAATGACGAAGCTCGCGCTAAGAAACAGAGTGAGATCCAGGAACGCATCATGAAGTTCCAGGAAACCACTCAGCGTTCTCAGATGGAGATTCAGCAGAAAGAACAAGAGCTGACCCAGCCGATCATTCAGAAGCTGCGCGCTCTGATCGCTGATACCGCAAAAAAGAAAAACTACACTCTGATCCTCGAGAAGAATGAGAACACCGTTCTCTACTCGCAGGAAAAGGATGACCTCACTACTGAAGTGGTCACCCAGTTCAATAAGAACAACAAAGGCTGATCGCATCCGATGAGTTTTTCCGTTGAGCAGATCTGTGGCTGGACAGGCGGTCGCCTTGCCAACTCGGATCGCCTAGGAGAGAAAGCATCTGAGATCCGAGTGGGGCGTCCGGCCCCACTCGGTGTCTCGCAGCCATCGGAGCTGGCGTACTTTTTTTCTCGTGATTACGAAAAAGAAGTCATGACTGCGCGGTGTGGCGTTCTGATCACCGCAGATCCATTCTTTCTTGGCATGCAGAAGTTTGGATTGCCGCTGCTTGGCCAGGCGGCGATTGTTGTTTGTCCTGACCCTTATATGGCGATGGCGGTCCTTTCGGAAAAGTTCGCCAACGTGCTTTCGACCGTTGCGTATGTTCCGGGTGAAAGCTCGAGCCGTAAAGGCTCTGAAACTCAGGTTCACGCTTCCGCCGTGATCGACCCTTCAGCGACGGTCGGGGCCGGTGTTCGCATCAGCGCTCATTGCGTAGTTGAAGCAGGCGCGCGGATCGGCGCCAGGACTGTTCTTTACCCCGGTTGCTTCGTCGGGCCTGGCGTGACGATCGGTGAGGACTGCGTCCTTTTTCCGAATGTCGCGCTCTATGAGTGGACCCAGCTTGGCAACCGAGTTCGCATTCATGCGAACTCGACTCTCGGCTCAGACGGTTTCGGTTACGCACCCAAAGCGGATGCGACCAAGACCGTGACAGGGCATCAGAAAATTTATCATCTCGGTCGTGTTGTCGTCGGAGACGACGTCGAAATGGGCGCCAATACCTGCGCCGATCGAAGCACGATGGGCGACACCATCATCGAGAAAAGCGCGAAAATCGATAACCAGGTTCACCTCGGGCACAACGCCCATGTGGAAGAGGGCGCGATTCTCTGCGGCGGCACCTGCCTGGCCGGTGGCGCGCATATCGGTCGATTTGCCTACGTTGGCGGCCTGACAGGCGTGGGAAACCGCGTTCATGTCGGCGAAGGCGCCCAGGTTGGGGCGCTTACTATGGTGACGAAAGACGTACCACCTAAAGGGACTGCGGTTGGAAACCCACAGCGTGAGCATCGCGAGCATTTTCGTGCCCATGCGGCTTTGAACAAGCTCGTTTCGGATAGGAAGAAGTCATAAACATGGCTGCTGAAAAAGAAGAAAAGTCCGCAAAGGCTTCGCGCTACCGCCTGGATATCGACCAGATTCGGCGCTACTTGCCGCATCGCTCGCCGTTTCTTCTGGTCGATCGGGTTTTGGACATTGTTCCAACCGGCGATCTTGAAGACATGTCCGCAAACCAGGGCAAGGTCGGCATCAAGGTGACCGCTCTGAAGAATGTTTCCTATAACGAGCCTTGGGTCACAGGTCACTTTCCTGGCTTTTCCATTTTTCCAGGTGTTTTGATTATTGAAGCCATGGCTCAAGCGGCCAGCTTTTCGTTCTATCCCTACGTCGAACAGGATATCGAACGCATCTCGCGCGACTTTAGGCTCATTCTGGTGGGTGTGGAAGGCGCTCGCTTCCGTCGTCCCGTAATTCCTGGGGATGCACTGCTGATTGAGACCAAAGTCATCCGTTGCCGTGGCAAGCTCTGGGTATTCAAGGCGGAAGCTTCAGTCGATGGCCAGCGGGTGGCAGAGGCAGAGATTCTCGCCAATCTTTCGATGAAGGATGAGCCACTATGATTCACCCAACCGCGATTATTCATCCAGACGCAAAGCTTGATCCATCGGTCGAAGTCGGTCCGTACTGCACCGTCGGTGCGAACGTGCGAATCGCCAAAGGCACGAAGCTTCTCAGTCACGTCGTGGTCGACGGTTGGACTGAAATCGGTGAAGACAACACGATTTATCCGTTCGCGGTGATCGGCGGAGTTCCACAGGATTTGAAGTACAAAGGCGAACCTACTCGCGTGAAAATCGGGAGCCGCAACACCATCCGCGAGTCGGTGACCATTAACTTGGGAACGGTTCAGGGTGGGGGCGTGACTTCGGTCGGCGACGACTGCCTGATCATGTCGTACGTACATCTGGGTCATGACTGTGACGTGAGAAATCACGTCATTCTCGCGACCGCGGTAGGACTTGCCGGCCATGCGCTCGTTGAAGATTTCGCCATCTTGGGTGGAATGACTGGTGTTTCTCAGTTTGTCCGTGTGGGCGCTCACACTTACATTGGCGGCCAATCTGGAATCGAGCGAGACGTTCCTCCGTTTTCCATCGCACTCGGTTCACGGCCTTGTAATCTCAAAGGCGCCAACATCGTCGGCTTGCGCCGGCGTGGTTACCCTGCCGAGGTCATTTCGAAGATCAACGATGCAATCAAGCTCTGGGCTCGTTCGGACGTTCAGAAGGAACAGTGCCTGGCTGAAATCGACGCTCAGTACAGCGAAATTCCAGCGATCCAGCAGTTCGTCGCATTTATTCGCAAGAGCGAAACGGGCGTTGTTCGGTAAGGCGCGCGGTGAATGAACTTCGCGTTCTGATCTCTGCCGCGGAGGCGTCTTCGGATGTCCATGGGGCGGAGCTGCTTCAGGCGCTGAAGCGCCTGGGTAACGAGCGTGGTTTTTCAGTTCGTGCGCAGGGAATCGGTGGTCCCAGGCTGCAAGCAGCCGGGTTGGAAACCGTCTTCGACGCACGCGAGCTTTTGTCGATGGGCTTTCTCGAAGTCATCGTCAGGCTGCCCCGGATATTAAAAGGACTTTCGGTGATCGCGGCAGCGGCAGCTCGGTTTCGGCCAGACGTTGCAGTGGTGATCGACTATCCAGATTTCCATTTTCGTCTCGCCAGGAAGCTGAGCAAGCTCGGCGTGCCGATGGTCTATTACATCCCTCCCAAAGTTTGGGTCTGGCGCACGGGTCGCGTGAAGCGACTGCGCGATGGGTTTCAGAAAGTGCTCGGGATTTTTCCATTTGAGACGACCTTCTTTCGGGGTCATGGAGTGCCTTTTGAGTATGTCGGAAACCCGCTACTCGATGAGCTACCACTGTCGTTACCACGTGAAGAAGCCAGGACACGGTTGGGGCTTTCATCAAGCGATCGTGTTTTGCTTTTGATGCCCGGAAGTCGCCCTGCTGAACTTTCATTTCATCTCGATATGATGTTGGATGGCGCGGCCCTTTGTGCAGAGCGAATCGGTTCAGAGTTGCAAGTTCTGATGCCGCTTCCTCATACGGCGGATGTCGACACACTCAAGGCCCGAGTCGAAGCTTGGCGAGGTCGCTCGAGTCGGGCGGCGCTTTTGACGGTCCACGTTTCGCAGGGTGACGCGGCTACCGCGATGCGCGCTTCCGACGCAGGCTTGGTAAAGTCCGGGACCTCGACGCTTGAGGCAGCGGTGCTCGGATGCCCCCATGCGGTTGTTTATCGGACAGGGCGTCTGTCCGCATGGCTGTTCCGCCACGTGGTTCGCTACAGGGGACCTGTCGGCTTGGTGAACTTAGTGGCGGCGTGGAACCCCGAGTTTCCAGATTTTCACCGATCGGTCGAGGCGCCGCGTGCCGCGCGAGAGATTCTTTTGGATGACGTGACGGTGGAAAACCTGGCGCAAGAGGCTTTCCGGCTTCTGGGTGATTCGGCCTATCGTTCGGCGCAGATGCGCGAACTTGAGCAGGTCCGAAAAAAACTGACGGGTAACGGCGACTCGCAGAGCCCAAGCCTGCGTGCCGCGCTGGAAGTTCTTTCGGTGGGACGAAAAGCCGGAGCGAGCTCGCCATGAAACTTTGGGCAGCGCCGGTTTCATTTCTTTGGGGAACGGCTTCGCTGGCAGCGCGCGGGTTGGCGAGCGCCGGTTTGATTCGCGGCGAGCGTTTGCATGCGGGCCGCGTGATCAGTGTTGGAAATCTGCAAGCGGGTGGGGCAGGGAAAACTCCATTGGTCGCACAGATCGCACGCGAAGCGGTGGCGCGCGGACTCACGGTTTGTATTTTGTCGCGCGGTTATCGAAGTGCTTGGGAGCGTGACGGGGGTTTGATTGAGCCGGGAGCGGCTCGGGTTGATCCGGCCCAGTGTGGTGATGAGCCCGCGCTTTTACATGAGCGAGTACCTGAAGCTTATATCGGTATTGGTGCGAACCGTTTGGCTTCCTATGCACGTGCAATGGAGCGCAAGGGCGGACCGTTTGATTTGGTTCTGCTCGACGACGGGCTTCAGCATTGGAAGATCAAGCGTGACCTCGACGTCGTCGCTGTGACGTCAGCGCGCTGGTGGCGTGAGCCGTTTCGCGAATTCGCGATGACGCTCCCGACGGGAGTTCTCGTGGTCTGGACCAAGGGCGATCAAGCGCCTGCTTTGCAGGGCCAGGAATGGCTTCGCATTCGGTATCAGCTTCCACAAGGAAATGGACGCCCCATTTGGCTCGTGAGTGGCGTAGCCGATCCTGCCGCGGTCCGAAAGTCTGTCGAAGAGGCCGGATGGCGTGTGATTGGCTTGGTTGCGCGTGAAGATCATGCGGTCTACCACCGTGACGTGCTCGATGCCTTGATGGAGTCGGCCCGAATCGTGGGCGCTCACCTGGCGACGACCGGAAAAGATTGGGTGAAGTGGCAAGCCCTGGGAATTGACCGTGCGCAGGTGGTCGTGTTTGAGCCCGAGCTTCGATTTGATGAGAAAGGGGCCGCAAAATGGCGTCAAACGCTCTGGGGTTCCTGATTCTCTCGGGTCTTCGCGCGCTTGCCTGGGCCTACTATCTTCTGCCCCGATTTCTGCGTCGTGCTGGGTCGCGATTACTCGCAGGTTTTCTTCGCACGGTCGGGTTTCGCGCGAAAGTGATTCGCGAGAATCTGGCGATTGCTTATCCGGGTGACACTGAAGAAGCGCGCCGGACGCGCGCCGAGCTTTTCAAAGCAGCGTATACCCACCTCGGGCAGCTCTTCTTAGAGATCTTGATGCTCGTCGGGCCGATGCGTCGCTTCGTGCAGCGCGAGTCCGTTCTTTTGGGGGCTCAGGAAAATTACATCCCCGCTCAGAAAATGGGCCGCGGGGTCATCCTGCTTTCAAGCCATGTCGGAAACTGGGAAGTCATGGGTGCGACGGGCGGCGTGCACGCGCAGATCGATCCGCTTTTTGTCACAAAGCTTTTGAAGCCTGCATGGATGCACCGGGCGATTGAAGAAGGGCGTAAGGCCTGTCGTGTTTTCGGTACATACGAGCCCCGAACTTTCCGGGATGTTTTGAAAGCGTTGAAAGCAGGAGGCGCCGTCGGCATCGTGCTCGACCAATTCGCAGGGCCGCCTGTTGGAATTCGCGTTCCAGTTTTCGGTGTTCCGGTCGGAACGCATTCGGTGATTGCGATGCTCGTGAAACGTACCGGTGCTCCGGTCATTCCGGTCGTGAATCATCGCTTGCCCGACGGCCGCTTTATCGTCGAGATGCTTCCGCCGCTTGAATGGATCGCGCACGAAGATCCGAACTATGAGTTAGCGCTCAATACCGCGAACTACGCCAAGTTCCTTGAAGGGCATATTCGCCAGTACCCTGAGCAGTGGCTCTGGTCGCATCGTCGGTTCAAAGGCGATTTGGGCCCTCTACGCGAGGGCGAATGGTTTGAGGGGCGAGCGAGGGGATAGGGCTCAACGCAGTTTGGTTGCCCATCCAACCTGTTGGATCGTGACGTAATAGGCTTCACGCTCAGCTCCATCGCAAACGGTGAAAAAAAGCTTTGGATTTGGATTTACGAGATGAACGTCGCCGGGTTGGTCGCCGTGGAACCTGATTTGGGGTAGGTTGACCCAGGAACTAAATTTAGAATCCTTCGTATAGCGTGACGAGCCGGTGACTTCGTGAATCAACGCGATCATTTGCGTTTCGCCAAAAAGCCATCCTGACCTAGCCGTTGGACCGCCGGTACACGGCAGATTCTTGCCGTGAACGAGGGCCTGGCATTCGGCGGTGGAATCCGAAAAATCGACCTCGAATTTCGTTTCGCCAATGTCTTGAGTCTTCTCTTTTAGCTTTCCGAGTTGAATCAAGATTTTGTATTCGGCTCGAAAGTAATGGCTAGCCCATGCGGGCGTGGAAACCGCTGAAGACAGGATCCAAAGGATCGATGCAGAGAAAGCAGATCTAAAGAGTTTTGCGATCATCGTCATTATCCTCAGTTGTTGTGGACCGTGTGCGAACCTAGGAAGCGAATGTTTGTTGCGCCTTCACCATGATTGCCCTCGGCTTGATAAGGTTTGGGTTCGAGCCACCCTGCGGCTGATTTTGCGAATTGAAACCTCAGAGCGGATTTAAAGGAATACTGGTCAGCGAGCGAGGCCTGTTGCGATCCAACGATGGTTTTGTAGAGGGTGACGACATCTTCTGGTTTCACTTGGATCTGCAGCCCTTCACGTTCGTTCCCAATGAATTTACATTCCAACTCCTCGTGGTTTGGGAGATCGATCACGCAGAGGGCTTCGTCGAGCGAAAAGAAAAGGGTAAAATTCAGACGCCCGAGTCGGGTGATGCCTTGGAG
>FSTM01000179.1_pt1 | contig 9907 bp, 5 predicted proteins | sample 1636911 | NCBI WGS metagenome assembly FSTM01 (sample SAMEA3914816, study PRJEB12502) | metagenome | biome: forest; material: soil | place: USA | collected 2011-09-16 | depth 0.3 m
CAGTGGAGCTACGGCGCCCGTGAACTGAACTGGAATTCGGGTCAGGTCTTGGTCCGCGTCGAGCTTGCGAATGAGATGAATCGATCGAGTGAAGACGCGATCGCCTTCCGAGTGAACTTGAATCGAGAGATCGCGGTGATCGTCGCTTCCTAGGTCAATTCCCCTGCCTATGACCTTGAGTGAATACGACTCACCGGGCGCGAGAGTTCCATTCCACGATCCATCCCATTTTTCTTGGGACGACGCCCTAGGGGCCGAGACTTGGGCAGTGACGTTGGCCGCGGCAACACCGTAATTATGAAGTACGATGGCGCCTTCTACGGAACCCGTCTGAACATCTACTTCCCAAGAACGGGACTCTTTTGAGACGGGTTGAACCCAGGATGTAATCTGAGCGTGGAACATGGCTCCCAGCCGGATCACGCCGTTCAAGACGGGACGTTTCTCCGTCTCCACTCCGGGTAGGGTGGTTGTGCCTTCGGGAGCGGGAAGAGCGCCGGCGTAGAGGCGTGCTTTGATTTCATCTTCACCGATGCCTGGGCGCGCGGCCTTCAGCAGCGCAACCGCCGCGGAGACAAAGGGTGCCGCCTGGCTCGTGCCATTTTTAATTTCATAGCCCGTGACATGGAAGAACTCGGGCGTGATTCGAAGGGGGAACGTGCTGAGAATTTCCTCGCCGGGTGCAAGCACGTCGACCTGGGCTCCGTAATTCGAGAACGGGGCGAGATGGCCAGTGATATCACTCGCACCGACGCAGATGACGCCTTCGTAACCGCACGGGAAGACCGGCTGGTCGTGCGAATTATTTCCGGCCGCCGCGACCACCGTGATTCCGCGACGAAGCGCCGATCCGACCGCTTCACGAAGCATCGGGCTGTCCATCTTACTTGGCCAACCGAGGCTCAGATTAATGACGTCTACGCCACGTTTCACGGCGTAGAGAATTCCGCGGGCCAGTCGGTCGCTCATGACGGGACCGGTTCCATTTCCGTCTTGATCGCCCGAGCCCAGCACTTTGACGGGCAGAATCTTGATTTTATCGGAGACGCCGCGAACGCCGCGCTGATTTCCGGCCTGGGCTGCGATGATTCCTGCGACGTGAGTACCGTGACCGAGGTCATCTACCGGTCTCGAGTTTCCCTGTACCGAGTCGACGAAATTCCAGCCGACACAGTCGCCGACGTATCCGTTGCCGTCGCGGTCTTCGGTTGGGTTGAGAATCGGCATGCCCGTGCTTCCGCATTCCGCGGTGTTTTTCAGGATGCTGGCTCGAAGGTCCGGGTGATCATAGGTCACGCCGCTATCGACAACGGCGACCACTGGCGCGCGGGTCATCGACGCTTCAATCGAAGCGATGCTACTCTCCCAATCGATATCGCTTAAATTCGAGCCCGTGAGTTTCTCTTGGCTGAGATCGTCGATGTCACGCAGCACCAGCTGCCCTTGGTCGACGAGGCCCCACTGATAGGGAAAGAGAACGTCCTGTCCGGTGACGCGCGGAACGTTTGGGGGAACAATGGATTCAATCTGTGCGATGGTTTCTGGCCGATCGATACGTTGAACGAAGCTCAGGCGTTTCACGCCTTCGGGAAGTGAAGTTCCAGGCGCCGTCAGCTGATAGAGGCGTTTGAAGTAGGGCTCATCGATCGTGTCGAATCGCTCAAGGCGGGTGGCACGGCTCAGCGTTTTGATCTGGCTCTGTTCTTCCCGGGTGGGGACGTGCGAAAACTCGACCAGCCAACGCGACGTCTCGAGCGGTTGGCTCGACTGAAGCGAAAACAGATAGAGCGCGATGATCGAAAAAATCATAGCACCCTCTTGATCAGCCAGTTGGCCAGGAACTCGGCTTCCGTCATTCCGGTCAGCGCGCGAATGGCTTCCATCGGTCCCGCGGTGTTTCGGCTTCCGTATTCGCCATAACTATTACCTTCGTAAGGGGTGTCGCCGTTTTCGTCGCCTTTTCTGAACCCTTCGATTCTTGAGGTCACGTAGACGCCGCCTTCGCCACCGGTCAGCTCAGAGAGCCCCTTTAACGAAAGGCGTTCTTCAGCAAGCGAGATCATTTTCAGCACGTATTTCGACTCGCGCTCCAGCTTACCGTCGGCCGCCGCGCGCTGAGCGATGGATCTGAGTCGCAGAAAGGACCCGCTTCCGTTTGAGTCTTCAGGGGAATCCTGACCCAGCTCGGCTGAGTCCTCTGGAGGTGAGATGGTATCCGCCTGGTCGTCTTCTTCCTCGATGGCCTCGCCATGAATCGGATGCTGCTTAAAGATGTGCCGAACCTCGAAATCGGAAAGCGTCCGCATCGCCTTCAAGCCGCGCTCATAGAACTGGAAGTCGACATCGATGTGGTACAGGGCAAGCTTGTCGGTTTCGTTGAGCGCGGTATCCGGGTAGAACTCGTACCCGTAGCGTTCATTCAGGCGATGCAGAAGTTTTTCGGCCTTTTTCTTCGACAAGGCCCAGCCGTTCCAGACTCGCGCCAAATGAACATAGGGTTCGTCGAGTCTACCTTGGTCGCTCAAGGCATCGAGCGTGAGAAGCCGGGTGCGTGCTTTTCCGAGAATGGTATATCCGGGGTTGGCACCCGCTTCCGAAGGAAGCTGAACTCCGACTTTAAGAAGATAGCCGATCAGGTTCGTGACGGTCTGCTCGCCTAGGGTCACGAAGTCTTCGCCCATAGTGCGTGACCAATAACGCCGGTGAAGTTTCTTCTCGGCGCCCTGCTGGTTAGTGACGGTCATTTGAGTGGTTGAATCCACGCCATCAAATACGAAGCCGATCAGGCCCATGCGGTTTTCGTGTTCACGAAACTGATGGGCAACCGAGATGCCAGAGTCGATCGTCCGTAGAAGTTCGACGGATTGGGTGAAAAGAACGTTCTTCAGTGCGCTCAGATTTCGAACCAGGTTCGGATTGCGGCTCTCGTCTGCCGTGATGTTGAGGCGATGAACTCGAGTGTTCGCGGTTCCTGGGCGATATGCGGTGCTCAGTGTGATTACCGGTACGATCGCGCTTCCCGAGAGCGTCGCGCTGAGCGCCGTCATGTTTCCAGAGTCACGGTAGATCTGGATCGTATTTTCACCCGCTCGATAGATTTGAACGCGGGAAACCACGTTCTGGGCGGCCTCAAAACCGATCTTCGCCTTGACGAGTCCCCAGAATGTGGCGCCGCCTTGGGCATCAAAACCCGCACCCATGCTGTCGGTCATGATCAGAGATTCGCCGATATCGAATTCCTTTTTGAAACTCGCGACGACGTCACTCACCAGTGAGCGTCGCTCCGCGGCCGACAGATGGGTGGAGTCAGAGCCGATCAGCTGATCGAGGCCCCGGCCAAGACGTCTTTGAAACAGAGGCACGGCCATGTTTTTGAAAGGGTACTTCAGCGCGGCCTTCAGGCTTTTGATCGGTCTAACGTGGGTGTAGGTACGCGTATAGGTGGCGTCGACGCCACCGTTTGCTCCAAACGGCGCTGCGATGCCGTCGATTCCGATATAAGCGCCGGCCGAAATATTGAAGCCCACACTATCGGCGAGCTGAACCAGGTTGTCAGTCCCGAGATAGGTTCCGGTCACAATATCGCGCGAAGCGATCAGTTGAACGCCGGCGCGAGGAAACGCCCAGACGCCCAACGGAACTTTTCCCTGCACGCCCGTCTCGAGGTACTTCCTGAATTCACGAATGAACACTTTTACTTGGTGTTCACCGATTTTCTTGGTCTGGTCGGTCTGCAGCCCCGGCAGATTGTTCAGCTCGCCCATCGCATTGTCGATCAAAGTCGATAGACCAATGGATTTTGTCCATGCCCAGATTTCAGAATTTGAAAGTGGAGACTCTGGATCTCCATATGAAAAGCGTGAGCCATATCCAGGCCACGTCTGGCGAGTGAGCTGGCCTTTTTTCAAATCGGGGAGAAGCTCGGTTTTCGGATCGAAATCTGAGTCGGCATCGTGCGCTTTGAAGTCGACTTTGAAAACCTTCGCGAACTGATCGCGCCTTGAAATCGCTTTTTCGACAAAGAGCTGGGCAACGGGCGGGGGAAGCTGCGCCGCGCGAGCGACGTCTTCCCAGTCTTTACGGGTGAGGCTGACGATGCGTTTCGTGATCCAGCGAGCGTCGTCGAGTCCGCACGGAAATTCAGATCCAGATGGATAATCGATGCGGAGCTGGCGGGATTCGATCTGGCCAGGACTCCATGAAAAGAGGTTCACGCTCTCCGGAACTTCGACGAGTGAAAGAGGAATCACCAAGGCTGAAAGAACGCGACGGCCCGCAATCACTTCGGTCGGAACGAAGCCCATTGCAGGATTGTAGGCACGGTCTTGATCCTCCATCGCGACCACGTCTTGCAGGACGAGTTCCGTATCGCCGTTTCGTTCAGTTACCCAACGGTCGGCGTTTCCTTCCGATGAGTCCTGAAGTGCGGTGATGAAGATTTCTTTTTCAAACGCATCACTGAAGTGGATGCGCAGGGTGCGGACCGGACGCATCGCAGGTACGGTGTAGCCCAGCTTACGGAGCAACGCCTTTCGATACAGAACGTTGTGAACGCGCTTGCTAAGCATGAAAGTGAAGTTCAGCGGAATTCCGTTCGAGCCAGGTTGGGTCGCGGTGAATCGAAAGTTGCCCGATTGGGATGGAATGGTCCCCAAGTAGTCGAGTGGGGTGGCTTCATTGAGAGAAAGCGCATCAGAGCCCGCGCCTGCTTCTGGTTTCCAGAAATCGGAACTGGCCGGGTTGAGATCCGAGAGATCGATTTTACCGGAGCGTGAAAGCGCGAAGGCTTCCTCAGGAAGGAGGGGACGCCCCTGGTAGACGAGATCGGATGCGGGCCGCGAGTTCGAATCGAGTGGGATATAGGCCGGATCGGCGCTCGCTAGGTGAGGCGCCGCCCCTAATAGGGCAAAGAAAAAAGCGCTGAGCGCTGTGAAAGGGTGGGGTCTGCGGCGATACATTCGGCCGGTCTAATACCACATACCTGACTAAAGTGATCCATTAAAATAAGAATATATAAGTAGCTGATTTAATTAAATAAAAAAGACCGCCCGAACCCTCTTTCGAGGTCTCGGGCGGTCTCGGGTTTCTAGCAGCTCAAGCGCTTCTTACTGGAAGAGGCGTGCGGTGATCTGGTTGAACTGTTCAGGTGAAACATCGTTCAACTGTGCAGCCTGGGTCATCAGCGCGTCGTAGTGAGCGCCGTTGCCTTGGATCATGTCCATGTAGGCTTCGTCCATCTCGTGAAGGCTGGTGCCGATGATCTCTTTAGCGACGACATCAGCATCCGAAGCGGTCATAGCGCGAGATTTCGAGAGGCGATCCCACTGTGTTGCGAGCTTAGCGACGCGCAGGCTGCGCTCTTCACTCAGGCCGAACTCGGCCGAGAGGTTAGCGCTCATCTCGTTGACTTTCATGTCTTCGATGAAAGCTGCGGCCTTTTCAAGATCGCGAGGGTTTGCTTGGGTCGCTTCGAAAACCAATGAAGAGCTGCGTGGCTGTTTGTCGTAACCAATGCAGGTCGACATTTTGCACTTATAAGTGCCATCGCCCTGGTCGGTCAGGCGGAAGTAAAAACGGCGAGAAGAGGCGTAGCTCCAGTAGTCGGTTCCAGGGGTGTATTGCGCCAGGTCGGCAGCCATCACGCGTGAGACACCGTTCTTGTCGGTGTAACGAATGACCGCGAAGTTTCCGTCATCCTGTCCGTATTTGATGAACTGGAAGCTGTACTCGTTCGAAAACTCTTTATTGAGCTCCGCCATGAATGCGTCGGAACGTACGGTGCGCTCGTCGGCAGACAGCGGCACGCCTGGTTGATCTTTACCTTTGCAGCTGGTGACCGAAAGCGCGGCCAACAGAATCAGGCCGATTAGAGACTTTTGCATAGAACCCCCTAGTAAACAGTTCTTGTGAATAATGGGGGCGAAGTAACATGCATGACTTGGTGCGGCAAGAATATTCTGCGGCGAGTCATTTAACGAATAAAGATGTTGCGGCGCGGCACAAAACTAGATAGCAATGGTCAGGTATGCAGCCCGCATGGACGCAGCTCTATCTCGAAGGCCTTCCTAACCAGGACCCTGTCTATCGCTCGATTCGCGAAGCGATCTACGGGAAGGATCAGCCTTGGATGAAGAAAGAAGCCTCTCCTGATACCGGGCCTCTGACGTTGGTTGCTGGGAATCAGAAGTGGAAGGGGCTTCCGCTCGCGAGTCTTGAGACCGCTTATGGTTGGGAGTCGAGGGCCTGGAATGGAAGTCAGCTCTTGGCGCGACCCGAGCAGGCCTCCGAGCTGCTTCATTTGCTGAACCTTCAATCGGGGTGGGATGTTTGCCAGCTCCACACACTGTTTCCAATCGAAACTCGCACGCTCGCGGGCGCTTGCGCCGATCAAGGAAACTTCGCGTCGTTTCAGCCCCATCCTGTGACGGTCGTCGCTGGGGCTACCGGTTACGCGGACTATGTTGAGAAGCGCGCGAAGGTCCACGGCGAGTCGAATCGTGCTCAGAAGAAATCGATGCGAAAGGCCGCGGAGCTTGGCATCGAGTATCGAAGCGAGCCGCTCTGGGAAGAGATTCTCACGCTTTTGGATAAGCGGGACCGCGCGTTCTCCAACGGATCCGATTACACTAAGACAGTGAAATTCAGAGAATTCTTCAAGGCCTTCCGTGAAGCGATCAAGGCCGAGGGAAGGGCGCTTGAAATCGGTGTCTATACGCCCGGAGACCGGGGGAGACTGATCGGCTATCTTTTCTGTTTTAGAACCGGAAGCGTCTATCATTTCTATCAGACCTGTTTTGATGCCGAGTTCGCGAAGCTCAGGCCAGGGCTTCTCGCTTTTGAAAAGGCGATGGAGCGGACTCTCGATCTTCCCGGTGAAAAGATCGTCGGTTTCATGGGGACCGCTGATTACTTCAAACGGCTCGCCTGGCAAGAGCTTCCGCTCGCTTATGTGACTGTTTACTCACGAAGCTGGAAAGGTCGACTTGTTTCGGCAGTGCGCGGCCTAAAAGAGGGCAGAGGAAAAAATGCAGGCTATGCCGTCTAAGAAATTCGAAAAGTTCGCTCGATTTGAAATTCTGACCGGCCTTCGCGCCTTGCTTCTGCTTTGGGTAATGTTCGTGCATCTGCCGACTGATGCCGTGCCCGAGTTCCTATCGGGGCCGCATGCGAAATGGCGCTTCGGCGTGGACTTCTTCCTGGCGATCAGTGGGTTTCTGGTCACACGGAGTCTATTGCAAGGAGCTCCTGCGCAAACCGCGCCACTCGCCGCGAGGGCGACCAGTGTTCGTCGCTACTTGGAGCGCCGGGTGGCTCGCATCTTTCCTGCTTACTACGTCATGCTCGCGGTCATCGGACTGACCGCCGTCGTTCTTCGGGGCGGCCTTCTCGATCACCTTCGCGAGATCACCGATATTCTTCCCAGCTTCCCTTTGTTCTTCGCCAACTACACCATTCCAGCTGCCGCCGAAAAAGTTCCGCATGCACTGCTGATCCTTTGGTCGATGTCGTTTCAAGAGCAGTTCTACCTTCTGCTAGCTGCCTTCTTTTTCGCAGCCGGTGGAAATCTGGGGCGCTGGCTGCTCGCAGCTTGCCTAGGATCAGTCGCGCTTCGCGTGTACTTGGCATTCGGCCCTTGGGCACTTCAAGATCACCGGGGTTACTACGAAGGTTGGCTTCACCTGAACTTCGATTCGATCGGGTGGGGCTGCCTGGCTTGGCTCGCGCGTGAACCGCTTTCAAAGCTTTGGACGACTCGCACCCGCGCGTGGATCACGAACTCGCTTTTGCTTGCTGCGATCTATGCGGTAATTGTGATTCCGGGCCTGTTCGACGGAAACGATCGGGTCTTCGTAGTGAACCAGGCTCTGAAGGCGGTGCTCTTCGCGCTGGGAATCGTCGCGGTCAGTGAGCTTGAGAATTCGACAGGGCTTTTCGCTCGCACGTTGAAAACCACGGTCGCTCGTCGTGTGGGAAATGCGGCGTTCGAAGTGTATCTGGTTCACGTCTATATTTACGGCTTCGTGCAGAAGGCGCATTTCTTAAAAGGCGTATACGCACTTCCGGCTTTGTTCGGCGTGTCGCTCGTGGTCGGCGTGATATTTTACGAGAAGTTCAGCGCGCCGGTGCAGGACGGGTTGAAGAAGTGGATGCGGGGGTTGGGCGCGAAGCGGCCTGCGGTGGGTGGGGCAGCGGAGGCGTAGTCGTTCCGTTTTGCTTAACCCGCATTTAGGGAAGTTCCGCGGGTCCACCCTCAGGTGGGAGGGGCGGAACTTCCCAAAATGCGGGTTTGTGATCAGGGCCTGCTTCTCATAGCTAACGGGCGCCAAAACTCCGTCAGTGAGCGCGCGGGCTTCAGCCTAGCCGAGACCGGGCTCCGCTCGGCTACGCGCTGTAACGACTAAATTCCCCGGCTTGGAGAGCGCTTAGAGAGTTTGCTCTTCGAGTGTATTCGAGTCTGTTTTGACTATTTCTGAATCCGCTCGCTACACTCGAAGCAGGATGGGAAATGTCATGGGAAAGCTCCTGATTGCCGCTCTGTTCTTCTCGACCGTCGCGAATGCCGGAATCTCTGAAATCAAAATCACGGGCACCGGCCATTCTCGGGTGATCAATAAGAAAGCGATCACTGAACTGAAGGACTTCATTCAAGTGACGAACGATGACGGCATTGCCGTATTTGCGGACGACGCAAAGGCTTCTGTTCAGGTTTGGGTCGATGACGACTGCACGAGGACTCTCAAAGCGATCAAGGCCGGTTCGACTTACACCCGTAGACCGCCCGACCCTCAGACATTTTCAAAGGTCAGAGAAGCAGTCGGTAAAATCAGTTTCTTTCCCTGGGCGCTCAACCTGTGTCAGGGGTTCAGGTTTCAGGTCCGCGTGAAAACGAGCGCGAACGACATCGTGACGGTTCAGTTTTATAACAAGGAGTAAACCTCGCCAGCGGGGTTTTTTGGAACGGTACGGTCAGGTTTTCGGATGCCTTAAGCGATGACTTAAAAGAAACCGCCGGCAGTCTTTCGACTGACCGGCGGTTCATTTTGGTAGGCTTCGCAAACCTTCCGCCTTACGGCTCCCGGTTTGCTACGCCGATTCTTAGCTCGGATTACTTGCCTTCGATAATATCAGCCAGCTGTTTGCGAGCTGCTTCCCAGGTGTCTGGGCTGATGCTCCAGCTGATATCGGTTTTCACCCAAGTCGGATCTTTTGGATCCGAGACGCCATTTTCCCAGAGAACTTTTGGGACCATGGCGTTCACGATCGCAGTAGTACGAGTCGGATCGATCTGCATTGCGAGGGTGACGTAGTCGACATCCTGAATACCCCGGCGCCATTGCTTCAAGCGAAGACTTGCGATCGGGCCTGCTACGCCATAGCTCTCGGCAGGATAGTAGGTGTCGGTACCTGGGTAGAAGAGAAGTCCGTCGCCGTTTGACGAGTTCCAGCCGACTTGTCCTGTAACCGTGTTGGCGTTCGTTTTTCCACCGAACGTTTGAGCGGTCTGGAACACGTTCGTCTGGCCGCGGCCACCCTGGTAGTCGTTGTAGTACGTCGACTCCCAGAAGAACCAGCGCGAGATCTTCTTCTTGAATTGGCCCCATGGCAATTCACGAAGCGAGATGCCGTCGTCTTCAGTTGCGAACGAACCCGAAGCGGGACGTTTGCCGTTGTAGAGGTACATCTCTTTGCCGGCGGTGCCGTTCAACGTGTCGTTAGCAGTCTGCCACGAGGTCGTATCGCCCACCGTAAACCAGCTGGTTGCGATGTCGAGCGAAGGAACCGAAGCCACCGCATTGGTTGCGTTGATCGTGGCAAAGGTTTTCAGAGCGGAGCCGACTCCTGGGTTTGACTTCACCCAGCTTGCCCACTGTTGGGTCTGAGTGTAGTTGGTCGATTCGTCGATCAG
>FSTM01000397.1_pt1 | contig 9714 bp, 8 predicted proteins | sample 1636911 | NCBI WGS metagenome assembly FSTM01 (sample SAMEA3914816, study PRJEB12502) | metagenome | biome: forest; material: soil | place: USA | collected 2011-09-16 | depth 0.3 m
CTTGTGGCTGTGCGTTCTGTGAGTTCAGTGTCTCGTTCTGCTTGGCCAGAGCATCGTCCGGTTTGACCGAGTTGTCGCCAGTCGAATACATATCGTCTAGATAAGATGAATCTTTGCTACCGTTGTTGGCATTGGCATTGGCATCGGTACCGGGAACCGAATATTGATCTGCCCTTGCGGCGGGGACCGCTAGGGCCGCGGTAAAGAGCGCCGTCATCAGGATTCTGCGCATAACTAATCTCCCTTTTTGTGGAAACCGATGTGCAACACCTGTGCGAGCATCCTGTAAGGTTGGCAAAAGCACGGGGATTGCACCTCAAGTCACACTATGAAGAAGATGGTATGGACACTCGCTTTGAGCCTATTATTAGGCACTCTGATGTCAGCCGGTTGCACTTCACGTTCGACCTACCAGCCGACTACGGGTGCGGCTACCACACCGCCTGCAATTCAATCGAAAGAGGAAACCCAGCCGCAACAAGGCCAGCGTCCAGGCATCGCCGGACAGCAAACAGCGGGCAACCCGATCGATGCGAATAACCCCGGAATCATGCCGTCTCCATCGGCTCAGCCTCCGGCAGGCACTGATATCAAGGGCTACAACAACGAAGCGAAATGATGAGCAGCCTGGCCGTCACGGGCATTTCGGGCGGTAAAAGGGGCTAGGCCGCCCGGTTCTGCCGCATTCGTCCCAAGCAATCCTTCGAGCGCATCTACTGCGCGGCGACGATAGAGCTCGTTGCGCCACCATGAAGAAGGATGCGGAACCGGAAGGATCGGCAGACGGCGAATGGCCGCGTCTTCTGGAAGCAATATCACCGCTCGGTCCACGAACCAGCGAGAGTCATTTCCCAGACAAACTATTTGAAGACTTTGATCCTGAAGCGCTCGAAGGCGGTTCGCTAGATCGCGAATTGCCAGCCCGACCGGGCCTTCGTCTCCGCTCTGTTTGAAAATGGCTTTATAACTTCCGAAGCCGGTCGCTTTTTCGAACCCTAGATGGGCGAGCGGCGTACTGTAGTCGCCCTGATGTTGGACGATCTTCGGATCTATCGGAAACTGAACGGCGTTCATCACACCGATTCCCAGCTCTCGGCAAAGCTCAAGAAGCACGGGGCGAGACGGAACAGGCTTGGTCTCAAGCAGCTTGCCGTTCATCTCACTATTGATTCGGGCTAATTCCTTCCACCACTCACGGCCGGCTACTCCACGAAATGGAGTGCGACGATCGGCCTCTTCAGAGGCGACTTCGTCCCGATGCGGTGATTCCCCGATAAAAACAGCTTTCAGGGGTTTCCCAGATGGCACAGCCGGAATCAGATCTTCGACACGGAAACGCGCAGCATAAGGGGCATGGCTTGGCCATTCGTGTCTATTCATGATGGCGCTAATGAACCAGGAATCTAGTCGGATTGCAATTCCACGATCTGTACTTTTGCGCCTTGAGGCCCTTTTGCGCCGCTTCCTTCGGCGACAACCGACAGTGCGCGACGACCATTCAGCATCGCGAGAATTTCGTCTCCGACAAGGCGCGTCGCCCCTTCAGTTAGAATCTTTGCGGCAACAAGGTCCTGCGGCGTCTTAGCGCCCGAGCGAAGCAAAGGAAGCAGCTGCGACGAGGTCAACAGATGCTTGGCTGCGATCTGGTGCTTGTCTGAAAGGATCCCGACGTAGCACTGAAGCAGATCGAGCACTCGAGACTCTTCCGCATTCGGAAGCTCAAGGCGTGGTCCACGGGGCGGCGGTACCAGCTTCTCAGGCGACTCCTCGGCTTTACGAAGCGCGGTGAGAATAGCCTCCCCGCTGTTCTTGATTTCACCTTTATTCAGCCCGCGGAATGCCCCCAAATGATCCATGTCCTTCGGACGGACCTGGGCGATGTCTACCAGCACATGGTCGTCCGCAACCCAACGACGAGGCAGATTCAAGGTGCGTACGCGCTCTTCGCGCCATTTCACGAGCTCAAAGAGAGCGGCATAACCCTTCTTGTCGAGGCGCCCGCCCTTAGAGAGCTTATGGGTAATGCCCTCGGGATCCGGAAGGTAGAGCGCCGTATCTTCCCATTTCGCGGATAGCTCAAGCGACCACTGTTTACGGCCCAGACGGTCGAGCTGCTCCATCAGGGTCGTACCGAGCTTCACGAGATGGACAACGTCGGCATGAGCGTAGTCAACCAGCTGAGCTGGAAGGGGGCGTACCGACCAATTGGTTCGGGCGTGGCCCTTCTTGATGCTGACGTCGAGCACGCCTTTGAGAAGATTCCCCAGACCGATCCCATCGCCATAACCGCAGAGCGACGCAGCGACCGCGGTGTCGAGCGAAGGAACCGCGACCACCCCAAAGCTCGTGAAGAGACATTCTTGATCGCCTTGGGCGGCGTGAATGATTTTTAGAATCGACTGGTCTTCGAAAATGTCGAGAAGAGGCCGGATTCCAGCAGGATCCGCGCCTTTTTTCTTAAATGCCTGCGCGTCGACAAGCCACGACTCAGTCGCGGTCGCGACCTGAATAATCTCGACGACGGGAAAGAAAGTCGTCTCGCGGATGAACTCCGTGTCAAACGCGATGATCGTCTCGGCCTTGAGAACTTTGACCAATTCTTCGATCTGAGCGGCCGTTTGGATGAGTTCAGGATGAATCTTCATGACTTAGCCAATGGCCTTATCCTGCACGAGCACCTGCACGCAAGGATCAGATCTTAGGCTGCCTGAAGTTTTTGAGCCGGGACTTTCTTGAGAACGAAAACCCGGACGCGAACTTCGGCTGCGGAACTCGCTAGAACGAATTCCTGACGCGAAGGCTCGCTTTTGAAGAGCTTAAAGGCAAAGTCGGTAATAACGGCCCGGGCTTCACCCTCGGCCTTCTGAAACTGTTCGATTCGGTTCTTGGACTTGAACCATTGAACCCCGTGCTGGCGAACCTCGTCCGGCATGAAGGGCTTTGAAAGCAGCCCTTCGACATAGTTACCGAAGTCCTCGTCCTCGCTCGAACGCTTCGCCCTGACCTCGTAGACGGCCTGAAGTGGATCTTCAGAGCCCGAGTTCAGAGCGACTTCGAGCGTCGCAATCTCGAGCTCATCCGAGATGCTCTCGAGAAGTCGAGGTTCAGGTCCAGGCGCGATAATGAGGGCTACGGTGCCGATCTTCATCTGTACATGACTTATCGGGTCAACTACTGACCCCCAAAAGCCCATTAACAATCGACGAAATCACCTGTCAATTCGACAGGTTAACACCCCATGTCAGCGTAGCCGCAGAGCCTTTTCGACGCGGCGCGCGTCAACTGGACTCAACCAGCCGCCCCTATGGATTTTGAATAGGCGCGCCGTAATTCCTGAACATGGCGTGCCTGGATATGGCCCACTCGGCTGCACATCAGATTCTCGATATCGAGCTGGTAGTTCACCATCTCGGAGCGCGGTGCGTCGTAAAACTCGATATAGCAATCAGGGAAGCCCAGGACATGACCGAACTCATGACGGATTGTCCATTGGACGTTGTACTCAGTCAGCGGTGCATTGGCGTCCATCGTGATGCGGTTTCCACCAAGACCATCGACATGCGGGGTAACCCCTGGCTGAAAGACCAGATTCGGTCCGGCTTCCGGACGGAAATCGAGATGGAAGGTCCAAGTTCCGAACCGCCACTCGTCGGCGATATTGTCTTCCAAAAAGGATCGAAATGTTTCGGTGCCTGGGTCTTTGAACGGAAGGTACGAGCTCTTTTCGTCCCAGACAAAGTCGTTTCGGTGCGCAGCCGCTTCGTCGGTGATCTTGAAAAACCCCTCGTAGATCGCGGACGAAGCCGCCCGATAACGGGAATAGTACGCCGTAAGATTCGACGTCGACGCGAGTTCACGGCCGATCTCCGCGAGACAATCGTCGTGTCGACCGAGAGTATTCAAACAAACTCCGGCAAGGGCATCGGTGATCGAAGCCTTTAAATCGGAACTCAGTGCCGAAACATTGGCGAGTTTTGCATCAAGGCCGTCTAGGTGCTCCAGGAAATAGAAGCCACGAATGTCTTCCTGCGCGGCATCGGTCAGTTCATCGAGATAGGGCTCAAGAAGAATCCAGCGGGTTGCGCTCTGATAGAGCTTGTCGACCTGCCTGCCGAACGAAAGATAGTCGGCTTCGGCAATCGGAAGCGAATCGGGAAAAGCAAGTCCGGGGTCGTCCAAAACTGCACTCATTGAGGCCGGAAGTGCGGCCTTGAGAGCGGCGACTCGGCTCTCGATGAGCGATGGAGAATAGCGCGAAGGTGCATCGATCGGAATGCCGGTCTGCGTCGCCTTCGAACTGAAAGAAAGCTTGGCGGAAGCCCCACGCAGAGAGTTCAGATGAACCAACCAATCGAGGTTGCGCTTACCCCAATTCAAAATCGGTTGCAGGCGCTGTTGGGTGGTATTTTTCAAGCCCGGTAACTGAGCCCGAGACTGAGCCAATGCCTGATTCAACTCGCTGGAATCTAGATCCAGTGGAAGGCGCCATTCATTTTCCGAACGTCGATCGGCCGCGGCCGAAAGCCCGGCGACAAGAAGGACGGAGAACGCAGTAACCGTAGTAACCGAAACCCGAGAAACCCAGCCCATCACTTTGGAACGATTCATTTTCACCCAGACAGCCATAGGCGGGCGTCCTCGGGCTGTCAATCGCCCGGAATTCGCGGTATCCCTTCTGACACGTGCACCCAGAGTACATCCTCCTCGATTTTGAAACGACTGGCCTAGATCCGCGGAGCTCCGAGATCATAGAAATCGGGGCGATCCACGTCCGCGGATTCGAGGTCTTGGCGCGCTATGAGACCCTGGTCAAACCGCAGGGTGAGCTCCCCGCTCCGATTGCGCGCCTCACCGGAATCAACGCGGAAATGCTGTCTACTGCACGAAGCCTGAGCGAAGTTCTGGCCGAGTTTCGCGAATTCTTAGGTTTCCTTCCGATCGTCGCGCATAACTCGTCACTCGAGCAGGGATTCTTGGACCAGCACGTGGGCGAAGGCTACGTCGTTCACAACTCGATCGACCCACTCGCCCTTCTTCTTCCCGACCATCCTTCGCATTCCATGGAGTCGATGCGCGGTTGGGCCGGCGTCGACGGCGAAAACTCGCACCGCGCCTTCAAGGACTGCGAAGATCTTTTGAAAGTCTTGCAGCACGCGCATCAGTGGATGGCTGCGAATCGGCCCCAGATCGGTGAGATCGCCTGCGAGTTGATGCCGACAGAAGAGCTCTTCTGGTGGCGCTGGTTCTTCGGTGCGAACCGCGCGGGCCTGCTTGAAGCCGAATCGATGTCAGTGGATTGGCTCAAGCTCTTGCGCCGTCCTCATCAGGGCGATCTTCGCGAACTCAAGAGCCAAGACTCCGCGCGAGAAATCGACTGGTCGGGATCCGTTCCCGAACCGCTCCTGCTGGAAGCCCTACATGGCGAGCGCGCCGCGGCCCTGGGCTCAAGCCCGGCCGGATTTGAGCGGCGCGAGTCGCAGGAAAAAATGGCGCTCGAAGTTCGAAGCGCCCTCGTCAAAGGCGAACGCGTCGCAATCGAAGCTCCCACGGGTACCGGAAAATCGGTCGCTTACCTACTCCCAGGAATTCTCGCCGCGCGAAGTGCCGGCGTGCCTCTCGTGGTTTCGACTCACAGCAAGTCACTTCAAGATCAGCTCTTAGAAAAAGATATTCCGCTGGTTCAGAAACTGATGGGCGAACCTCGCCCCCTTCGCGCCGTGACCGTGAAGGGACAAGATAACTACCTCTGCTTGAGAAAAACGATGGACGCGATTGCGGACGTCGATGAAACCTCGACCGCCGATGAACGCTACGCCATCGCCTACATCGCTTCGTTCGCTTCACTTGGGCAAGTCGTCGAGCTCGACCGCATCTCGCACTACGTTCGAATTCAACACCCGGCACTCGGTGTCTTGATCGATCAGCTGCGTTCGCACCGAACCACGACGATCGGCCCTACGTGCCCTTACTATTCAAGCTGCCATTTCTTCGATAGCGCAAGACTTGCGCATCAAGCTGAAGTCGTCATCGCCAACCATGCGCTCGTCTTTCAGTGGCCGGCCCACCTTCCCCAGATTCGCACCGTCGTATTCGACGAGGCTCACCATCTCGAGGACCGCATCACCGAGTCGTTCGCAGTTCGTTTGAGTGAAGGCGAAATGAATTCGGGACTGGATCGCCTCACCCGCCGAGGCCACGGCAAAGGTCATCCGGCCGATGCGACCCTGATCGCGCGACTCTTCGACACCCTGGTGCACGGAGCCGATTTTCCAAAACACTTCGCCGAGCTCGACCCACTCGACATGCTGAACGGTCTTTCCGAAGAGGTCAGATCTCGCCTCGTTCAGATCAAATCGGTACTGCCTTTGGCCATCACTCATCGCGACGGCTCGGACGGCTACGACCAAACGATTCAGCTTGCCGATCCGAAACTCCCCGCCCGCGAACAGGTCATGGACGCAGTTTCCAACCTGGGCCGTGCCTGCGAGGCCTTGGCCGCTTACCTCACAGCGGGCGTTGAAGCCTATCAGGCGCGCGGAAAGCGTCCGCAAAAAGATTCGACCTATGACGCCCTGGTCACCCATGCGTCCCGGTTCGAAGGCTTCGCTAGCGCGCTTGAATATTTACGCGACACAAACGCGGATGCCGGCGCAGCCAATCAGGCAGGCACCGCCCCACCCGTCGTCACCGATTTCATTCGTCTGATTTTCTGGCAAGACCGTGAACAGGCATGGCGGCTCTACGTGGCACCGATCGATGTCTCGACACTTTCGGAAGCGTTCTTTTCGTCAAAGCGCGCGGTCGTCCTAGCGTCCGCCACGCTCTCGACGGGAGTTTCCGGAACGTTCGTCACGGACCGAATCGGGCTCAAGCTTTCGCGTCGTCTGCTTCAGCTGCCTTCGCCCTATCAGCTCGAGAAACAAGCACGAGTCTATATTCCCAACGATGTCGCCCAACCCGGAACTCCCAGCCATCTGGAAGCACTGGTCGGTTTCACCGAACAGATGGCGACTCAGCTCGAGGGACGTACGCTACTGCTTTTGAGCTCGAATCGACGCCTGAAAATTGCAGCCGATGTTCTGCGCCAGAGACTCGAGCCTCGTGGCATCACGGTTCTCGATTCGCTCACCGATCGCAAAGCGGCCGAGATATTCAAACAAACGGAACGCGCGGTTCTGGTGGGCGGCGAACGTTATGGCGAGGGCCTCGACATCCCGGGTGCGTCGCTCAGCTGCGTGATCATCGAAAAGATCAACGAAGCGATGACCCGTGGCCCACTCGCGGAAGCACGTAAAGCGAAAACCAGGTTCGCCCTTTACGATTACGACTTCCCGCTTCGCATGATGTGGCTCAAACAGCGCGTGGGTCGCCTCATCCGCGGCCCAGGCGACACCGGCTGTGTCGTCGTCTTCGATCCGCGCTTCACGACCTGGAGTCAGTCTTCACGTAAACATGTCGTTCAGGCTTTGGCGCCGATGCCGATCAAAGCCGCGACTCGCGAAGAAATTCTGATGGAAGTTGAACGCGAGTTTAAACCCGGCGAAGGGTTTTCTAGAAATGAGTGACGCCCGCTGAGCGATGCTTTTCGACCCGCGCTCTACGATCGGTTCAGCTAGTCAGTTATCTTAATGACGGTTAGACCCGGCATCGGTGGCGGCAATTGGCGACGTGAATCTTGTCGATCAAATTCTTCTTTATCCATCGTGAAATAATAAACATTCTCAGGTTTCAGATGATTTCGTTTTTGAACTCGTCGCCAGCGCTCATCAGCTGATATTTCAAAATGGTAAATTTCTATTTTTGCATCCACTTCATTTGCAAGTTCCATGAGCCATGGCCATCGGCCGATATCAAAAACGACAGATTGATGCTTCTTGAGAGCCTCCAGCGCCCTCGAATACATGAGATCTAAAGCTCTGGGCATCAATCTCTCATAACCGTTCAAGTCTCCGACGGGTTCGTCGAAGTTTTTGATGGTTCCATCGAGAGACTGAAAAAGCGCCCCCTTTTCCTTGGCGATTTTCAGAGCCAATGTGGTTTTCCCGGATCCCATCGGGCCCACCATTGCAAAAACCGTTAGGGGTGAACGTGGATTCATCTGTCTGCTCTCGTCGTGTGTTTCGCGACTAGTGCTTCACTACGCCCAACAAGAAAAGACCTTTGAGCGTCGGGCTCGAAAGGTTCCGCTGAATGTAATCGATCAGACGATCTTCCACCACGCGGTGGCGACTGTCCGAGCTTGCATGACGAAGATAGGCCTCGCCGTCATGTTTAATGAAAAGTCCCTGATGCGAAATATTGAGCTGTGTTCCAGCCTGAGCGACGAGATTCCAGCCCGGGCGAACAAAATTCACGACAGCGACGTCTGGCAGAGCCGCAATCAGAGTCGGGTCTAAGCGCGTGGTCGAACCGGAGGTGAGCGTATTCGAACCGACGGCCAAGAACGTGGTGAACGGAATATAAGGAAGATGATTAACAACCGGCTCGAACGGATCGCCTTCCGCATGAAGCTGCGGAAGCAGTGCCGCGCGAGAAGTCGCGTCGAAACCAGGGCCTTGAATGTCGCCTAAGCCCAGTTTTCTATACCAACCCCGTTTATCGATCGTGGCGACCGCTTCCGCCAAGACAAAACGCGTAGCCAGCGGCGACGTGATGTCTTCGAAGAACCCGTCGCGGATCGTATTCGGGATCCAGTCGATCTCGGTGAAATGGTTGCGACTGACGAAATCGACCTGAGAATGGTCGTAGCGAATGCCCAGAATCGTCGGAAGAAACTCGTCTTCGGAATGCGACATCGCCGCGCTCATCGCGGTTTCGACGAAAGTCGTGCAATCGAAGGTATCAAACCGATAGAGCGGATCGCGGTCGTAGCGGCCATCGGCCCCCTCGCCCAGTCCGCCCAAAACGTAGGGGCGCCCGAGCCAGAGGTTGGTCACCGCTAGCAGGCGCTCCGAAAACGACTTCTGTCCCCACCCCTGAGTCCCGAAGTCTGCAGGAAAGTCGCCCGATTTCGCGCCTGGAACCGCTGCATGCGCAGGCAATCCCCCTGCCGAAAGCGCAAATGCGATCCAGGCAGCGAAAATCGGAACCGAAGATAAAGCAGCCAGAGCATCATGCCCGGCGCTTTGCAGACTTTGCGAACCTTGCGGCTCGCCTCGCCCACCTTGGAAGACCCTCGTTTTCCCCATGAAAAGACGGCTATCATGACTTAGTGCGTCATGCGAGGCTTTTTGCAATGTTCCTTCTTTTTTTATCTACCCCCACCCCTATGGGTGATTCTTGCTGTTTTATGGCCCTCTATAACTTCCATAAAACAGCAAGAATCACCCATAGGCCCTCCCGAAACTTCATCTGCCCCCCTTGCCGGCCCCTTCTGAAGCTGGAGTTTTGCCAGGAAATCAGGCAGGTTGCGGGGCACGCACTATGAGTATCTTGGAAACCGAAGTTAAACGGCGGCGCACTTTCGCCATCATCTCGCACCCGGACGCCGGTAAAACGACCCTGACCGAAAAGCTTCTGCTTTACGGCGGTGCCATTCACCTGGCCGGGGCCGTTCGCGCCAAGGCCAACCAGCGCAATACGACTTCGGACTGGATGGAAATCGAACGCCAACGCGGAATCTCAATCAGTACCTCCGTGCTGCAGTTTGAATATAACGGCTTCCAAATCAACCTGCTCGATACACCCGGCCACAAAGACTTCTCGGAAGACACC
>FSTM01000147.1_pt1 | contig 9676 bp, 6 predicted proteins | sample 1636911 | NCBI WGS metagenome assembly FSTM01 (sample SAMEA3914816, study PRJEB12502) | metagenome | biome: forest; material: soil | place: USA | collected 2011-09-16 | depth 0.3 m
CCGGGAACGAGAACGCCGTCGACGCCCTTTAAAATTTCAAGGTTCTTCGCGGCATCTGCGCCGCCTTTTTCAAGCGCTTCAGAGTCGATGTACTGCATCGAAACTTTCACGTCGTTGGCGACACCGCCGTGAACCAAGGCTTCCGACAACGATTTATAGCTATCGCGCCAGTCGGTGTATTTACCGACGATGCCGATCGTCACTTCGCCTTTCGGAGCGCGAATTCGCTGGACCATGTCCTGCCATTTCGAAATGTCCGGACGGCCACCCCAGATACCCAGCTTCTCGGCGATTTTCTCATCAAGACGCTCTTCGTGGAAGTAGAGCGGCACTTCATAGATCGACGCGACGTCGATCGCGCTGAAAACATAGTCGCCGCTCAAGTTACAGAAAAGGCCGATTTTGTCTTTCACTTCGCGAGGAAGGATCCGGTCGCTGCGACAGAGCAGCACGTCTGGCTGAATCCCGATTTCGCGAAGCTCCTTCACGCTATGCTGAGTAGGTTTGGTCTTCAACTCACCGGCGGCCGCAATATAAGGAACCAAGGTCAGGTGAACGAAAACAACGTTCTCGTTTCCTTCCTGAACTTTGATCTGACGAATGGCTTCCAAAAACGGAAGCGACTCGATGTCGCCGACGGTTCCGCCGACTTCAACAATCGCGAGATCCGCGTCTTCAGAGGCGGCTTGGATATGCGCTTTGATTTCATCCGTAATATGAGGAATGACCTGAACCGTTTTTCCGAGATAACCGCCCGCGCGCTCGCGGCGGATCACGGTGTCGTAAATACGACCGGTGGTGAAGCTGTTCTTGCGACTGAAATGCGCCTGATGAACGAAGCGCGAGTAATGCCCGAGATCGAGATCGGTTTCGGCGCCATCATCGAGAACGAAAACTTCCCCGTGTTGGAAGGGGCTCATCGTTCCCGGGTCGACGTTCAAGTACGGATCCATCTTGATCATCGTGACCTTGATGCCCCGGGCTTCCATCAACATTCCGATCGACGCGGCACTGATGCCCTTGCCGATACTGGAAAGAACGCCGCCCGTGACGAAGATGTACTTTTTCTTTTTTGCCATTAGCTCTCCAGCTCCCGAGCGCGCGCTCGCGCTTTTTCTAATTCTTCCGGCGTGTCGACTCCGACTGAGACAAAATCGATTTCACGAATTCCGATGTCGATCCCATCTTCCAAGGCTCGCAGCTGCTCGAGCAGCTCTCCGCGCTCGCAAGGAGACGGCGAAAGCTCGCTCAAGCGCATCAACGTTTCGCGAGTATACGCGTAAAGGCCGACATGCCGCTTGGAAGCGAAAACCTCGCCCGCATCGGGACGGGGTTTACGACTATAAGGAATGGGGTGCCGGGAGAAATACAACGCCCGGCCGTTTCGGTCAGCAACGACTTTCACAATCGCCGGATTCTTCAGCTCTTCTTCGTCACGTAGGGGCGACATGATCGTCGCCATCGGGAAACGACCCAGAAGTTCAGCCGCCGCTTCAATCGCGCGGGGTTCAATAAAGGGCTCATCGCCCTGAACATTCACAAAGGCATTAAATGAACGGTACTGCGGAAGGCGCGCGATCTCGGCCACCCGGTCGGTTCCGCTGGGAATCGCAGGGTCGGTCATCTCGACCTTGCCACCAAAGGCGCGAACGGCCTCTTGAACCCGATGGTCGTCGGTCGCAATCACAACGTCTTCCACGCCACGCGCAAGGCGTGCGCGTTCGTAGACCCGTTGGATCATCGGTTTTCCGTGGATTTCGGAGAGAGGTTTGCCCGGAAGTCGAGTGGACGCGTACCGAGCAGGAATGACGACAAGAACCCTGAGCTGAGAGCCCATGGGATTTCACCGTAGGAAAATGGACAGGCCGGGTCAAGGCTATATTGCAGAAGGGCTCCTAGAGCCCTAGGCCAGTCATGACACACTGCAATGCAACCCTCGTTTGCCGTAACCTATAAGAGATTCTCATTAAACCTCAGGGAGGACCGCAAATGCCCAATATCGGGCTAAGACATTTTACCCGCAGTCCTCGCGCACTGAGCCTGTTGGCGCTTGCGTCTAGCCTGTCTGGCTGCCAAGGAATTCTCAATTGGGAGAGTACGCAGCTCTATCAGCTTCAACTCTCGGGAGGTCTTCTTCAGCCCCAATCGGTGCAAGTCGGCCTTCCGATTTCGACCGCATTTGAAGCGACACTCTCCAGTATTTCCGGTGCCCCTACAACAGATTCCATCCAGATTCGCTTCGTCGCCTATCGAGACTCCTCGTGTACTCAGACTTATGGCCCGAACATTGACGAATCGACCGCATACGCGGGCATGTCTAGCGGCGGCTCAATCTCATACGCAGGCGTCGAAGCTCCACGCCAACCCGCCACGGTCTACATCCGAGCAGAAGGCGACCTTGCTGCACCGTCGGCGTGCTCCGCCGCGCTGACTTTTTACGCGGGTCCCGCCGACCGATTCTCTTATGTGGGCGGCACTCTCACGACCTCGGGCTCGGACCAGATGATCAAAGTTCAACTGACAGACGCCTACGGCAACCCGATCGCGCTCGCGCTCGCGACCTCGGGCACTGTTCCTGTCGGACTCCCCAAGGTATCTGTGCCCGGTGGAACTTCATCGTATGTAGCCTGCAATCCGAAGGCGAGCTTCGTACCAAACGCAGGACAGACGTGCGCCTCCTACGATACTTATCCGGAATCTACGATCCAACCTGACGGCTCCGCTTATTGCAGCTGCACTCTGCCCATTTCGGGACCCAATGTGCTTTCAATGGAATCTCCGGAATTGTCGGCGATCAGTTACATGCCCCTCGTGGTGAGTGCGGGAAGTGCGTCGTACCTCGAGTTCAAGCCACTCGTCGACCCACTTCCCTTCATGAACGGCCTCGGTCTCTATGGCCTTGGGTTCATCAATATCCTGGATGCTTACGGCAATCTCGTTGACTCATACACCGGAACCCCAAGAGTCTCGGTCGGTATGATGAACCTGGCGCTGCCTTTCGATTCAAGCCGCGACCAGGGAACTCGACTCGTCAGTTTCCCAGTCCCTGCTCCAAGTCCGGGCGCTTCCTCTTTTCCTCTGATCCTGGATGATTCTGCCGGGCAGATGCTTTCGACGACCTACATCGGCTCTGCGGTCGATCTCGGTTGCGGAAGTCCGATCTCGCTTCCAACTCCGGGCAATTGGAGCAGCATCGGTCCATCGCCCACTCCGTCTGATTCCGTGCAGCTTTCGGGCGTGAACTCAATGAGGCTCGACGCTCCTGTCACCGCAAAATGTCTCTGGCTCTCAAGCGCGAACCTGTACAACGACAACTCGTATTTCAGCGCGAATCTTCAAATTGGCTCGTACTTGGGCGTAAAAAACGGATCCTCAATCTATCCGGTCCCGGGCCCGTCTCCAAGCCTTTCGCCTAACATCAGTTTGCAGATCATGGAACCCACGGCCGTGATCGAACTCGAAAACAGTAAGGTGAACCTCACTAGCCTGAACTTCAATTCGCCGCTTCCATCGCAAATCGTCTGGCTCAAAGGCGATATGCAATCTGAATTCGCGGTTCAAAGTCTTCAGGCCTACTCCAACATCACTTTGGTCATTCAAGGCAGACTTCGAATCATGGGTTCACCCATGCTCGGACCGAACTCGAACATCGTGGTCGCACCGGGTGGGACTCTCATCTTCGAAAGTGGCGCATACATCAATAGCGGCAGCATCTCGGTTGGCCCAGGTGGCATGATTCAACTGGGTGATGGTCAGTCACTGACCTTCACCGGTGGCAGCTTCACACTCAAAGGTACCGGCGATTCAGGACAGGCGCAGGTCGGCTGCACCCGTCAAGGCTGCCTCGGCTACACGATCGCTGCATCCTACAGTACGACGATTGATTGGCAAAACTTCAGCATCAATCAGCTCGCTCCTTCGGCGACTCTGGCCGGCATCGACCTGTCTCAGATGTCCGGTAGCATGCACATCGAGAACGGCCGGATCAGTACCTCGAGTACGACCGGTTCGTTGATGAAGCTTGGCAGTCAGATGGGCTCGCCCATTCTTTCGCGTATTCAGATTTATTCGGAATCCCCGTCTCAGACCTCGATCGCTGGCGTCATCTTCGACCTCACGTCGTTCCATGAAGGAATGCCTCCCTTCCTGATCGACCGCGTCTCCGGCGGCCACTACGACCAGCAGAGCCAGGACGAGTACTTCACCGCGAATACGATTTTCCCGACGGGCTGGAGCAACGGCAGCGATCCGAAAAAGTCGCTGATGTTCAATATCCCTAACAACCGCCGCTAACTCGCTCGGACCGAGATAATTTCAAAGCGATCGACGTCGACCAGGCCTTTGTCCGTCAGTTTCAGAGACGGGATCACTGGAAGACTTAAGAACGCTAGCTGAAGAAAGGGCTCTGGAAGCTCGCAGCCAATCTGTGCGCTCGCCTGCCTGAGCGCGCCCAACTGGGCCGCAATCTGAGCCGGCGTCTGGCGGCTCATCAGCCCACCAAACGGAAGATCGAGGCACGAGAGCACCTGGCCGTCGCGGACGACGCAGAAGCCACCACCGCTCGCAATGAGTGCCTTTGTGGCCACAGCCATATCGCGGGTGGAACTCCCAACGGTAGTTAGGTTGTGACTGTCATGCCCCACGCTCGAGGCAATCGCCCCTTGGAATTTTTCGCCGAAACCGAAGACGTAAGCGTTCTGTGGTTTCGAACCGTGACCGTAGCGTTCAAGCACCGAGAAGCGTGCAACCCCATGATCGTCGTGGTTCATCACGTGGCGGTCCGTAAGAATTCTTCCGTGCTTCACACCGATGACGTGAACTCGTCCGGCAGGGCCTTCAAAATCCGCCGCCTCGGGCTCACGTGCGCGAATCGTGTTGCCGGTATCGGACGCGGGATCAAGGCGGGCCTCGAGCTCTTCGGCAGGGCGTCCACTTTTAAATACCGCTGCGATGGAAACGCTCGCGGCATCATTCAAGAGAACCAAGTCAGCGAGATAGCCCGGCGCGATCGCTCCGCGACGAGTCGGACCCCGATCGAGCGAATAGTGTCGGGCTACGCTCCACGAAGACGCGCGGAAGGCGACTTCCGGCAAAACACCTTTTTTAATCGCCCCACGAACCAAATGATCGATATGCCCTTCGGCCGCGATATCGAGCGGATTACGATCGTCCGTGCAAAACCCTAGGCTCGTCGAAGTCGCCAGCGTGAGCAGCGGCACGAGCGCGTCGAGATCTTTCGCGACACTTCCTTCGCGAATCCAGACCGAGATTCCTTTTGAAAGTTTTTCGCGCGCCTCTTCGAGTTCAGAAGATTCGTGGCAGCTGGAAATTCCCGCCGCTGCATAAGCCGAGAGCTGCTGCCCTCGGACCAATGGACAGTGGCCATCGATTGCACGCCCCTGAAAAGCCTGAAGCTTATCGAGAATCTTCGGGTCGCCGAAGAGAACACCGGGAACGTTCATCATTTCAGCCAGGCCAAGTGCCTTGGGGTGGGAGGCGAGCGCAACCAATTGGGCAGCGTCGATTTCACCGCCGCCATTGGTTTCCATATGGGTCGCTGGAACGCATGAGCTCAACATCACTCGCAGATCGAGATCGAGCGACTCTGCGGCATCGAGGAAATACTGAATGCCAGGCACGCCCAAAACGTTGGCCAGTTCATGTGGGTCGCAGATCGCAGTCGTCGTTCCCTGGGGCAAGATAGAATTCTGAAAAGACGAAGGCACGAGAAGCGAGCTTTCAACATGGACGTGCGCATCGATGAAACCAGGTACGAGCCACTTGCCCCGACCATTCACCGTTTTTCGTGCGCGAAGTCCTGGCTCAACACCGACAATCACTCCATCGATCACCGCGACATCGCCCGTTTTCCATTCACAGGCGAAAACGTCGAGGTACTGCACCCCCTCGATCTTCAAATCGCAGTCGATTTTTCCCTGAGCGGCCGAGATCCGGCGGGCGAGCATTTGAGACGACATGCGGGCACTTTATGCGAGTCGGGAAGCCAATCCAAGACCGATGGAGCACCGTTTCTTGTTCGTCCTCGGTTCGCGGGTAACCAACCCATCAAACTCGCCGATTTCGACCCGGCGCAGTATCCAGACCTATTCGCTGCCGAGGCCGAAGCCCTCGCCCGCTTCCATCGTAAAACCTATCGAAAGAATAGAAGAATACGCAGGCTCGGTTGACGCGGTTGCTATCGCCCGCTGGGATGTGCTCGCCCGAACCCTTTCGACCGACTCGAATCGCTGGTTTAACGCAGTCAGGAATCAGAGATACACAGCCCTCCCGAAACCCCTTCTGGTAGCGGCTCTCTAGCCATCTGCCCTAAAATTAAATAGGATATCTATCCCCGAAATGCTGTGGTAGGATCGTTTCGTTCGTTGAATTGCTCCTTCTCGAGTCTGCGGGCGTGGTGCCCATATCCTCTGAAGCGGCTCCCAGCGCCTTTTGGAGGTCATATGGGTAAAAAATTGTACGTAGGTAACCTGCCTTATTCCGCAACCGACCAGATTCTTCACGACACCTTTTCCCAGGTTGGAAAAGTTGAGTCGGCGAAAGTCATCACCGACCGCGACACCGGCCGTAGCAAAGGTTTCGGATTCGTCGAAATGTCGACCGAAGCTGAAGCTCAGGAAGTCATCAACAAGTTCAATGGCGCCGACTATGACGGCCGCCCAATGACTGTTAACGAAGCTAAACCGATGGCTCCACGCGAAGGCGGCGGCGGCGGCGGTCGTGGTGGTTTCGGTGGCGGCGGCGGCGGTGGCCGCGGTCGTTACTAAGATCTCCTTCTGATCTTTATGGGAGACCTGCCAGAAACGGCAGGTCTCCCTTTTTTTTCGATCTCATACAAGGAAGTTACGATGTCTTTTGCCCAGACTCCGGCCAAGCCCGCTCCTGCTGATGTCAAAGCCGGAAAAAATGAGTTCAAATGTTTTCACTGCAGAGAAATCCGCGCTAAGCGCGACGGTGACTGGGTCGACTGGGGCAACATGCAGGTCCATCTTTGCAGAACTTGCGACCGCGACACCGCGGGCAAGGCTCCGCGCGTCGTTAAATAATTTGACCCCGTAGACCGCTTAAACCAGCAGGTCCATCTCCGGTCTCCAAACACCCTTCCACTCTTTCAGCCGAACCTGGGGCTTCCCGAGCTCCGGAGCGCGAGTGGGTTCATTCACCGGCCGAACAATCGGGTATTCGATGAAGGCGTAGGTCAGCCGAGTCTTCGTTCCGTATTCACCTAGCTCGAGGTTCGTCACCTCGTTCCAGCTTCCTTCGTTGAAGTACTCTTTCCCCTCGCGCCAGCGGCAGTATCTTAGAATATGCGTGTGCCCGAAAATGACGACGTTCACATCGTCTCGCTCTTCGAGAATGCGGAACGCGATTTTGTCGTAGTTCGGATAAATTGAAATTTCGCGAAGCAGGTCCCAGGTGGCGCCAACGCCTCCCAGAATCTGGTACCGACTTTTAAAAAAGATCGTATCGAGCACAAACGAAATCACCTGCCACGCGGCTTTCAGTCCCCAAAAAAGATCGTGAAACAATGCCCAGGTCAGAAAACGAGTGAACGGCCTGACCTTGTCGACGTGCGGCCGCTCCTGTTTGATTCGCGGAAGTAAAACCGCGGTGAAGAGAGAGCCCCAAGGAAGATTCAGTACCGGCTCGGGCAAACCCCGAGTGAGATAGGGCCTTCGCATGTCGATCTTCGCGAAGCGCTCGTACTGCTGGCCGTGCTCGACGTAAACGCCGTCAAAGAGATAGGCGACATCGCAGAACTTCACCTCGGTGCCACAAGCTTTTGAAAACACTTTTCTAGGCGCATCGAAAAGAAGCCCGGCATCGTGATTTCCGACAACGTAGACGATGCTATGCCCAGGTGTAGCGGCAAAATTTCTAAGGCCTTCGAAGAACTCCGGATGGCCGGCGATGATCTTCTCGACAGCCATTGCCTGGCTTCGCTCCGTCATCAGATGGGTGTAGACCCCGTAGTAGTCGATCTGAAGCAGATTAAGAATGTCACCGTTCAAGATCAGTTCGACTTCCGTGTCGGCGAATTCACCACTACGGTAGTGACCTAGAAATTCCGCGAACTCACGATCGTACGCGAAATCTTCCAAAATATTCTGAGTGCCGTCCTTATAATAGCGACCCTTCCCCAGATGAAAATCACTGACCACGAGCTTGTACCGAGGCTTCACGCTCATCGCGACGCCTTTCCCGATACTTTTCTCGATACTTTCCGGACGGCCTTGGCGGGCTTCTCGATCTCCGTCGGAAGGGCCTCAGGCGCTTCGGCGCCTTTCATCAAATGGCTCGCAAGATAAACGCAGTTTCTGGAAGTTTTCTTGGCGCTGTACATCGCTTGGTCCGCAGCCTCGATGACGGTTTTCTTGCTCTGAGCATGATCCGGGTAGAGCGCGACTCCGATGGAGACGGTAAAACGAACGTCAACGCCCTCTTCGCGAAGAAAAACCGAAGCCTCGACCGACTGCCGGATTCGTTCGGCGACCATCTGAGCGGTCTGAAGATCTGCTGGAGATAAAACAGCGACGAACTCATCGCCACCGTAACGGAAGACAGTATCCGAGCCACGGACGTACTTCTTGAGCTGAGCACCGAGAGCGTTCAACAGCTTTGTTCCAATCAGATGCCCATGCGTATCATTCACGGATTTAAACTTGTCGACGTCTATAAAAAGAACGGCAAACGATTGCCCGGTCTGTTGGTTCTGTAGAATTTCCCGATCCAAAATGGTGCTGAGATATCTTGTATTATAAAGCCCAGTGGCGTCGTCCAAATACGCCAGGCTTTGAACACCCATGTACTGCTCGATGTTCTTTCCACTGACTTCGATCTGGGCCTTCAATAGTTGAAGACGGCTTTCAAACGCGTCCATCGGGGTCGGACGTTCCGGAGATAGGCAAACAAAGAACAGGTCCGCGGCACCGACACAACGAAACCTGAAAACGAAAAGCCCAGGTGTCAGGTGACCTCTTTCGACGAAACGAAAGAACTCGCTCGACTCGGCCATCTTCTCGAGCGGATTCGCGGCAGCAAGCGTGATGTCTAAAACCTCTTCCATCGCGCGGTCAGAATTTTCGGAGCCCTCGACTTCGAGAAGGCGCATCGCTCGTCCCTCTTCTATTCGGTAGAATGCGGAATGCTGCGCGTGCAGCTCTCTCCAGAAATAACTCTGCACGACGGCGAAGACTTTGGACTGATCCATCGCAGCCGAGATGAGCTGGCAGGAGTTCAGGAGGTTCAGGTAATGAGTGGCGCCGGTATTTTCATCGAAGACCGTCTTGCGGTCCGAAGCCCGTTTCACAGCATGCTGAAAGCTCTCTAAGTTGACTGGCTTTTTGAAATAGTCTTCCGCACCCATGCGAATGGCGGCGACAGCCTGTTCGACCGACGCTTTGTCTGAAATCAGAATCACGCTGGTTGCCGGGCTGAACCGTTTCACTCTTTCGAGCGACATGAGCGCTTCCTGAGACGAGTCGATGATCACCAGATGGTAAATGATGCGACCGCTCCAGTCGAAGTGACTCATGCGATCGATCTGGCAGTCGATCAGCTCGCGAATCAGCTCTGAGTAGAGTTCTGTTTCCTTCGGGTCCTCAGAGATGAGGAGAACGCGGAAGCTCACGCCGCCTCGCCCGTTCCGTCTCCGTCG